>ERZ860322.22-NODE-22-length-105757-cov-10.488004_pt1 | contig 105757 bp, 96 predicted proteins | sample MGYA00509979_ERZ860322 | MGnify/ENA primary metagenome ERZ860322 (study PRJEB30046, sample SAMN00715217) | human gut metagenome | study: EMG produced TPA metagenomics assembly of the A metagenome-wide association study of gut microbiota in type 2...
CCATGCCCTTCAGGCAATTAAAATCTTTTTTTAAGATTTTAATTGGAGTTCAGTAACAGAGTTTCCCTTATTACAGCTCGGCGAACCGGGCGCTGCCCTTCTTTTTCAGCCACAGATACAGCAGGGCGCACAGGATCAGATTCAGCCCCGCAAGGCAGCCCATGTATCCGAAGAAGCCCAGCTTCCACCCCGGCAGTGCCACGTAGCCCACAAACAGCAATATCGTATAGCCGAAGCTGCCGAACAGGGCGATCATCACGGGGGCGCTCTGCTTGATGGGCGAAATTTCATTCGTCCATGTCAGAATGGGATTTTTCACTCCCAGAAACAGGCCGAACAGCGCCATCAGCACCACGTAGGACATTACCAACAGCGTCATCATCAGAAGCTGCACAGGCAGGAACGGATAGACTGCCGCCGCGCACACTATGCACAGCGCCATGGGAACTGCCGTGAGGATGATCTGCATGGAAAGCTTCGCTTTCAGCACCTGCCACGGCGTGACCGGCAGGGACTGCATGAGCCACAGGCTCTTCCCCTCCAGCGACACCGAGGGGGCGGTCATATCATTCATGGAAGCGACCCCGCACAGGCAGATGGACAGCATCACCGGCACGCTCCCCTCCAGACCGTCAAACAGTGCCTCCACCGTTGAGAGGAATTCGCCGCCCTTCCATAGGATCAGCAGCGCGCAGACCGGCATCAGGAACGTACCCAGGCCGCAGTTGAGCATATAGTTGGGACTTGCGCCGAAATGGGCGAATTCCCGGCCAAGCAGCGCCGCGGGAATGCTCTTTTGCCGCACAGTGGTTTCCCGGTACACCGTCCGGGCGACCTTTCCCGTGGCAGTCGCGGTTTTCAGGAAGCTGCGGGAGATCAGCGCCCACATGAAGGCGAACAGCGCCGCGACAAACACGGTCACAATGATACACGCTTTGGCATCTCCCGTGCCGACGCTGCCAAACAGATAAATGGGGTAGGCGCCATCCTTGACGGCGGTGCCGTAGACCGCCAGATTGGCAAGCAGCTCCTGAATCAGCGCCATTGCCCGGAAATAGAAGAAATAGTACGCACCGAAAAACGCCAGAGAAATGACGACGGTCACAAAGCTCTTATGCTTCAGCAGGCTGATCTTCGCGACCACCCACCCCAGCGCGCAGGACAGCGTCATGACAAAAACGGAGATCAGCGCGGTCAGCAGCACGCCGCCCAGCACATTGGCGAGTGTGACACCGGCCACTGCCCAGTAGACGATCACCGCCGGAAGAATTACAATTCCGGAGTACAGCAGTCCCATCAGGTAAACGCCCAGCAGCCGGGAGGCCAGCAGCACGTAGACCGGAATGGGCATGGACAGCAGCAGGTCGTTATCCTTCGCCAGATACAGGCTGGCATAGGTATTGAACACGCTGCCGAACACGCCGAGGAACACCGCCAGAAGTCCCATCAGCGCAAAATACAGCCAGCCCATGCCCGCCTGTGCCATGGGAGCGCACATTTTAACCGAAAGCAGCGTGAAAATGCCGCCCAGAACAACTACCATCAGTACCGCGAACATAGCGATATACGCAATGGTCGCCGCCTTGGAACGGGCTTTGTTCTTTTTCGCGTCGTAATAATAAGAGCGGAAAATTTCCATCAGCTGCTTTTTCAGCAAGAGTTTCAGCATGATTCTCCCTCCAGCTCCAGGAACACTTCCTCCAGAGAGTCGTCGCCCTTGACTTCCTCCATGGTGCCGGAGCGGATGAGCTTGCCGCCCTTGATGATGGCGACCTTGTCGCAGAGCTTTTCCGCCACTTCCAGCACGTGGGTGGAGAAGAAGATCGCGCCGCCCCGGTCACAGATCCCCCGCATCATACCTTTCAGCAGGTGCGCCGCCTTCGGGTCAAGGCCCACGAAGGGTTCGTCCATGAGGATAAGCTGCGGCTCGTGGAGCCACGCGGCGATGATGGCCAGCTTCTGCTTCATGCCGTGGGAATAGGCCGCGATGGGCTGCGCCAGATCGCCGGTCAGCTCGAAGGCGTCGGCGTACCGGCGGATGCGCTCCCGGCGCAGTGCGGCGTCCACGCCGAAAATGTCCGCGATGAAGTTCAGATACCTGATACCCGTCATGTACTCGTACAGGTCGGGATTGTCCGGAATGTAGGCAATCTTCCGCTTGCATTCCAGAGGCTTTTCCCGAACGGAATCGCCGCCGATGTAAATTTCTCCCGCGTCAAACTGCAAAATGCCCGCCACGGATTTCAGCGTCGTGGTCTTGCCCGCGCCGTTGTGGCCGATGAAGCCGTAAATCTCACCGGGACGGATGTGCAGGTTCAGGTCGTCCACGGCCTTCTTTTCCCCGTAGGTTTTCGTCAGATGTTCAATGTTCAGCATATCGTACCCCTCCTTTTTTGTTTCGTCAGCCCCGCAGACCCGCCGCCTGCATGATGGCTTCAATGCTCTCTACCGGCTCGCTTCCCCAGAAACGGTGAATATCCGCGCATCCGGCAACGTCCAGCAGGTCGTCTGCCTCGTCGGTCAGAAGCTCTTGATAGGCATAGTCCACCAGCTCCAGTTTTTCCACGCACAGCGCCTGATCGTCACCCTTGGCGGCCAACCACGCGGCGGCCGCTTCGCCGATCTCATCCGCCCCAAGGCCGGTGTTCACGCCCCAGTCCAGCAGCCTGACGGCCACCTGCACCGCCCGCAGAGAAGAACCGGAGATACCGGGGATGACGTTTTCGTCGATATCGTCCAGAATGGGCAGGGTCAGAACCGGCTCTGCCGCGGTCGGCGCTTCGGTGGGAAGTTCCGTCGGCGCTTCGGTCACGGTGGTATCGGAATCGTCCGCGGTATCGAGCGTGGCAGCTTCCTTTGTCCAGATGCTTCTCTCCCCCTGCCCGGTCTTGAGGATGACCTCGTCGATTTCCCCTTCCACGGGGATGGCGACATGGAAGTCCCCCGTTTCAAAAATGCCGAATACCGCGCTGAAACGGAAGCCGACATACAGCTTGCCGCCCAGTTCCTCAGTGTAGCAGCCGCAGAAGCCCTCCGGGAAGGAGCCGGGGTAGAAGCCCTTGATCGTGACGGCGCTTCCGCTCACGTCCACGGATGTAATGGCCGCTTCCTCGCAGGCGCGGAAGCCGAAAACCTTCCAGCCATAGCGCCCCGCCATAAAAATGCCGGCGAACAGGATCGCCATGACCAGCAGTGTAATGATAACTGTTTTGATGAATTTCATAATGTCTCCTTCTCATGGAAGCTCTGATTAAATCGACAAGAGCTGACAGCGAGAGATTTTTCGCCAGATGAAGGTATTAAAAGTGGAGGAATACTTTATGTACCCGCAGGGGGTATGCCGCATCCGTAAGCCGGCTTGCGCCGGCAACGGCTGCGCTATATTTCCTACTTTTAATCAGGAAGGCATCGCCTGACGGCGCTGCCAGTTTTGTGATTTATAAGGAAAGAAATCACAAAACAAGTCTCATATGAACTCCTTGCCCTTCGGGCAATTAAAATCTTTTCTAAAGATTTTAATTGGAGTTCAGTATAATACCGCACAGCTGGGGAAAAAGATCCGCTGCTCAGCCGAAGGCGATTTATTCAGAGGTTCCCTTATCGCCGTCCAAGATAGCGGCACACATGGCTGCGGTACGCCTGATACGGCGCACCAAATACGTTCGTCAGATACCGTTCCTCCTGCAAGATCTGCAGGTGGAGCATGACCATTGCAAACAGAGAAAAGGCCAGCGTCAGCAGATTCCCGTACATCAGCAGTACGCCCACATATTGCAGGTCAAAGCCCAGAAAGGCCGGGTTGCGGCTGTAGCGGTAAATGCCGGTGGTGACCAGCTCGGTCTTGTCCTTGTCAGGGATGCCCGCCCGCCAGCTGTCCTTCATGCACAGAACGGAGGCCAGGAAAATCAAATCGCCCAGCATTCCGATGCAGAAGCCGGTGAAGCGCGCGTTTGCTGGCAGACAGCTCCAGCCCAGCGCGATGGACAGCAGCTGAGCCGCCGGCGCGCCGAGGGTCGCAATGCCCATCAGCATCTCTATGGTGTGGAGAGTCTTTTCTTTTCTGCGCCCGATCTGGTGGGTGCGGATGCCGCGGCGCTTCTGCGCCAGCATCTTGCTGAAGTAAATGCCGTAAAAAATCGCCAGAACGGCCAGCGCGAGCCACATATAGGGCAGCTTTTCTTCCAGTGGATATTTCATTTCTTTTCTCCTTTGATGCACTTGTACGTGCCTTCTCTGCACCGCACGCTGCGCAGTGCGGTATGGGTGATTCCCAACAGTTCGTCCATCTCTTCGGCGGCGTTTTCATAGACGCTGTTCTGATGGTGGACAAGAATATAATCGGCCTCTTTGATTTTCCCCGCCGCCTCCATGCAGAAGCTGCGCACAGGCGCGGCCAGCGCGAACACCCAGATGGGCGAGCAGATGGTCACGTGGGCATAGCGCGGCAAATCCACGCCGATGGGCGCAATGGGCATCGGCCATTTGTGCATTCCGTAGCGGCCGCACCACCAGAAGCCCGGCGTTCCCTCCGTCCGTTCGGTGGCCGTTATCTCGTATACCGCCGCGCCGGTGCGGTTCGCTTCCTCATAGGCCAGCTTCCGTCCATAACCCATGCGGGAAAAGAACACCACCAGCCGCTCCGGGTTCGTGCCGATGTCCGGATAGTCGAAAATGTCCACCCGGAACGCTTCCTGCTTTTCAAACACCCACGCGGCATAGCCGGTGGCCGCCTGCGCCAGGCCGAAGAAAAAGAAAGTCGTGGACATGAAATTCGGCGGGAACATATAGAACTGAATGCAGATCCACAGCATCAGCGTCACGCCGAATACGCCGCCCAGCACCACACCGGAATGCTTTTTCGCCAACAGCAGCCCCGCCGCCGTCAGATTCGTCAGGCCATTCACGATCAGCAGCGCCCAGCCGGAAAAGGTGAAGTCCTGAAAAGCCACATCCGCAAAGGGGAGCACCTGAAAGTAAGACAGCATAGCATCCATGCCCATGCTCTTTCCGCTGGGGTCCAGCAGCATCGCCAGCGCCCCTGCCACGGCACCCAGACCGATGAACAGCGTCCAGAAAATCAGGATGCGTCGGGCTGTATAGAATCTTGACTTTTGTTTCATGGTTTCTTCCTCAATATGTAATGGGCGTCCGATAAAGTGCGCTCAGAATACAGTCCGTCAGAAGCAGCACCGCAAGCAAAGAGCACCCGCCATAAACCGCTCTCCTGCTCAGCCTGCCCATCACGCGCTCCGTGGATGGCTCGATCAGATAGTGGAACACCAGCCCCAGCAGGGCGAAGCTGACCACACTGCGGACGCAGATGATCCCGCTGATATTCCCGAACAGTCCCCGGTAATCCCACAGGCGCATACCAAAGCAGTGGATCGCGATCCAGCCGATAATGTACTCCACAACGCCGGTGATCCCCGCGCTGAGCAGGAACAGGACGGCGGGGTTCTTCTTGAAAGGCTTCATGGCGTAGATGCCCAGCGCGCCGACGCCGTAAATCGGCAGCCATGGGCCGTACAGAATGCCCCGGTTTCGGAGCATTCCCTCCGTATACCAGTAAAAAATCTCCTCGTAAATCCAGCCGGTCAGGCAGCCGATAAGAAAGATCACGAACAGGTAGCACAGCCGGTTGGTCAATTCGATTCTTCTATCCAGTGTCAGCATAGTCTTCTTTCCTTTCACGCTGTATTGTACAGGAAAAACACCGGATTCTATAGGCCGGTTTTGCATCCGAATGTGTCAATTTTATAGATATTATACACCACACTCAGGGTTTGCGGAAGGGCGCGTTCCTTAAATTTGATTTAAGGCGCGTCCCCCTCTTCGTCAGCAAGGCGCCTGTGACTCTCCCCGGAGGAAAAATGAAGCCAGCCTCTTTCTTTTTTCCGAAAAAAGTGGTATGATAAAAGAAAAACGGCACTTGCCGATTCACGCAAAGAAGGTTATCACCATGAACGCCCCCATAAAAATGCTGGTCATCAATCCCGGATCCACCTCCACCAAGGTCAGCTACTTTGAAGACGAAAAGAACATCTACACCGAGAGCATCTTCCACGACGCCCCGGAGCTGCTGAAATACCCCACCACCAACGACCAGATGCCCATGCGCAAGCAGGTACTGCTTACCTTTCTGCAATCCCACGGCATGACCCCCGCCGACATGGATGTATTCATCGGCCGGGGCGGCTGCGCCTATTCTCAGGCTGCCGGAGTCATGGAGATCGACGAGCGGCTGGTACAGGACACCGCCGCCGACAAGGGCGGCAGCGACCACCCGGCAAAGCTGGGCGTCATGCTGGCCTACGAGCTGGGCTGCGAGTACCGCAAGCCAATGTACACCGTGAACCCCACCAACGTGGACGAGCTGTGGGATTATGCCCGTCTGACCGGCATTGCGGGGCTTTACCGCCGTGCCCAGACCCATGTGCTGAACCAGAAGGGCATTGCCGCCATTCACGCGAAAAAGCTGGGCAAGCGCTACGAGGATCTGAACCTGATCGTCTGCCACGTGGACGGCGGCATCACCGTCACCGCCCATAAGGCCGGGCGCATGGTGGACAGCACCGAGGGCGCGGGCGGCGACGGCCCCTTCACCCCCACCCGTCTCGGCTCCATCCCGGTGATGGAGGTGCTGCAATATCTGGACGAGGGACACACCACCGCTCAGATGCGCTCCATGCTCTCCCGTTCCGGCGGCTTCGTCAGCCACTTCGGGACTTCCGACGCGGCCAAAGTCCACGCGCTGGTAGATGCCGGGGACAAAAAGGCGGTGACCGTCTGGAATGCCATGATCTACCAGCTGTGCAAGTCCATCGGCTGCATGGCGGCGGTGCTGGAAGGCAAGGTGGACGGCATTCTGCTCACCGGCGGCCTGATGCGCTACGACGATATCTTAGAGGGCGTAGAGCAGCGCTGCGGCTGGATCGCGCCGATCACCGTCTACCCCGGCGAGTGCGAGCAGGAAGCCATGGCGGATGCCGTTCTGGAGGTGCTCCGGGGACAGCGGAAAGCCAATCGCTACACCGGCGTTCCCGTTTTCCAAGGCTTCGCGTGGGACAACAAATGACAACCCTCCCCTACTAAAAAGGAGACCGTTATGCCTCAATTTACCAAATACGCACTGGAAAACTCCCTGAAAAAGCTGCTTCTGCAAAAGCCGCTGAACAAAATCACCATCAACGACATCACCGAGGACTGCGGCATCAACCGCATGACCTTCTACTATCATTTCAAGGACATCTACGATCTGGTGGAATGGGTGTGCATGGAGGACGCCAAAAAGGCGCTGGCGGACAACAAGACCTACGAAACGTGGCAGCAGGGCTTTGTCCGTATCTTCGACGCCGTCCGGGAGAACAAGCCCTTTATCATGAACGTCTACCGCTGCGTCAGCCGGGAGCAGGTGGAAAAATACCTGACGCCCCTGACGGACGATCTTCTGATGGGCGTGATCAACGAGCTGTCGGCGGGTATGGTCGTCCGCGCCGAGGACAAAGCCTTTATTGCGCAGGTCTATTCCTACGCCTTCGTGGGTCTGATGCTGGACTGGATCAAGGACGAGATGAAGCAGGACCCGGAAACGCTGGTAAATCGGTTTGCCCTCGTGATTCAGGATGATGTTTCCTGCGCGCTGAACCGGTTCCGGGTGGACAGGGGAAACTCTGCATCAAACCCGGCGGATTGATAAAATTTCAGGCACTTTTGCCTCCGTGATGAAATCTTCATCACGGAGGCATTTCTGTTTATTGTAAAAAGTGGGTTCCGGACATACAATAAGGCCACCGAAAGGCAAATGAACGATTTAGCAAAGGAGTTAGTATTATGTATTATTCTGCTGGAACTTACGAAGCGTTTGCCCATCCCGAGAAGCCGGAGGGCGTAGACAACAAATCCGCTTATATCATCGGCACCGGCCTTGCCGGTCTGACTGCTGCTTTCTATCTGGTCAGAGACGGCCAGATGAAGGGCGAGCGCATCCATCTGCTGGAAAAGCTGGAGCTGGCCGGCGGCAGCTGCGACGGCTACCGGGACATCACCAAGGGCTTCTATATGCGCGGCGGCCGGGAAATGGACAACCATTTTGAGGTCATGTGGGACACCTTCCGGGATGTTCCCTCCATCGAGACCCCGGGCGTTTCCGTTCTGGACGAGTATTATTGGCTCAACAAGCACGACCCCAACTACTCCCTGTGCCGCGCCAGTGTGAACCGCGGCGAGGATGCCCATACCGACAAGCAGTTCAAGCTGGATAAAGAATCCGCCATGGCGCTTTCCAAGCTGTTCCTGACGCCGGAAAAGGATCTGGAGGACAAGAAGATCTCCGACGTTCTCCCCGATTCCTTCTGGAACACCAACTTCTGGCTCTACTGGCAGACCATGTTCGCCTTCCAGCGCTGGTCCAGCGCTCTGGAAATGAAGCGTTACCTCTGCCGCTATGTCCACCACATCGACGGTCTGCCGGATTTCAGCGCCCTGCGCTTCACCAAGTACAACCAGTACGAGAGCATGATCCTTCCGCTGGTGAAGTATCTGGAAAGCCACGGCGTGCAGGTGGAGTACGGTATGGATGTCAAGAACGTCATCATCGAGACCGAAGGGGACAAGAAGGTTGCCAAGCAGATCGTCTACGTGAAGGGCGGTCAGGAGCAGACCATCGACCTGATTGAAGACGATCTGGTATTCATCACCAACGGCTGCTGCACCGACACCTCCTGCTACGGCGACCAGACCCATGCCCCCGACCTGTCCAAGGTAAAGAACGGCGCGGGCGAATCCTGGGATATGTGGAAGGCCATTGCCGCTCAGGCAAAGCACGGCGAGTTCGGCAATCCGGACAACTTCTGCTCCGATGTAGACGCCACCAACTGGATGAGCGCCACCGTGGCCACCTCCAACGAGGAGATCATTCAGCACATCATGAATGTCTGCAAGCGTGACCCCCGCTCCGGCAAGGTGACCACCGGCGGCATCGTCACCGTCAAGGACAGCACCGACAACTGGTATCTGTCCTGGACGATCAACCGTCAGCCCCAGTTCAGGTCTCAGGACAAGAACATGGTTCTGGTGTGGCTGTATTCCCTGAACACCAACAGGGAAGGCAACTACGTCAAGAAGGCCATGCGGGACTGCACCGGCGAAGAGGTCTGCCGGGAGTGGCTGTACCACATTGGCGTGCCGGAGGATCGGATCGCCGCTCTGGCCCACGATGCCTGCAACACCACCACCTGCTTCATGCCCTATATCAACGCCTTCTTCCAGCCCCGCAAGGAGTCTGACCGCCCGAAGGTCGTGCCCGACGGCGCTGTGAACTTCGCCTTCATCGGCCAGTTCGCCGAGACGCCCCGGGATACCATCTTCACCACCGAGTATTCCATGCGTACCGGTATGGAGTCCGTCTACACCCTGCTGAACGTTGACCGTGCCGTGCCGGAGGTATGGGGCAGCAAGTACGATGTCCGGGAGCTGCTGCGCGCCTGCTACTACGCCATCGACAAGAAGCCCATCACCGATGTGAAGCTGTCCTTCATGGAGAAGCAGCTGCTGCACACCGTGATGAAGAAGGTCAAAGGAACAGACGTAGAGCTGCTGCTGAAAGAAAGCGGCCTGATCGAGTAAGACATCCCACAAACGCAAAAGGTGCTGCCGGTTGGCAGCACCTTTTTGCGTTATTTACAAATCGTTTCATTGACCCGCCGGCCTTTTTCTGGTAGAATACTCCCCAGACACCATAAGGAGGAGATATTGATGGAAAAATTCATTCCCTACGAGAAGCTTTCCAAGAAGGAAAAGCGCAGTCGGGACTTGTCCCGCCGGAACACATGGGGACAGCTGAACCCCGTTACCCGGAAACCTAAAAACAGCAAGGCATATTGCAGGAGCAAAGCCCGGAATTGGAAGCGTGACGCGCACGAACCAATTCCGGGCTGATTTTATTGTTTGTCAGACGTTGGTGGTATTACCCTTCACCGTCCATTTTCCAGATGTGGGGGTCGCCGCGGAACAGCAGGCATACGCCCACGCCCATCACCCACAGCACGGCAAACAGAAACGCCGCGCCGCTTCCCTTCCCGGCCCCGAACAGCCGCGTCAGCAGACTGTCCCCGCTTTGGGTCGCCATCACCGGCTCAAATACGGCGTCCACCAGCAGCCCGCCCAGAAAATATCCCAGCGGGATGGTGAAGAACTGAAAGGCGTTCCGGGCGGCAAAGACCCGCCCCTGAATTTCCGCCGGAATGCTCAGGCGGTTGATGGCGTCCAGATTAGCGTTCATCCACGGGATGCTCACCCAGCCGAGAAACGCGCCGAAGCACCAGACCCAGACCCTGCCGCTGAAAGCAAGGCAGAAATTCTCCGTACACATGGAAAGCATCAGGCAGCTCCAGATGGCCTTCACCCGGCTTCTGGGCGTCTTCATGAAGGAAGCGAGGATGCTCCCCAGCAGTGTGGAAATGCCGATGACGGTGTTGACCACGCCCATAGCCCGCTCGGAAACCTTCGACAGCACCATGGCCGGGAACGCAGCATTGTACATGGACGCCACCAGATTGATGCCCGCCAGAAACAGCATCAGGTGCAGGATTCCGGGGTTTCGTTTCAACCAGCGAATGCCCTCCGCCGCGCTTTTCAAAACGCCGTCCGTCTTCCCCGACGCGTCCGTCCGGGGAATGGGGATAAAGAACAACAGCGTTACGAAGGCGATCAGAAAGCTCGCCAGGTCGATGGCAACCACCGCGTCCATTCCCCAAAGCCCCAGCACCGCCGTGGCGAAAATGGGCGTCAGGATGGAAGTCACGGAGGAAGAAAGGTATCGCAGTCCGCCCACCCTCTGGTAAAACCGGCGGGGCAGGAGCGCCGTGGTCGCTACCTCACTTGCGGGCTGCTGAACCGTGTTCATCAGTCCGGACATGGCGTTGACGATGTACAGGTGCCAGATTTGCAGGCACCCGGCTTTCAGCAGAAGCCAGACCGCCAGCGTCCCCAGCGCCGCCAATGTGTCGCACCACAGCATGGTCTTCTTTTTGTCCCAGCGGTCGCTGAGCGCACCGGCAAAAATGCTGCAAATCACGTATGGCGCGTAGGAACACACCATCAGCAGCGCCGTGCGGAGGGCCGAGCCTTCCCGTGTGTACGACCAGACCACCAGCGCGTAGCCGGTCATGGCGCTGCCCAGCCCGGAGATCATCTGGGTAAACCACAGCAGCAGATAGCTGCGCATTTCCTTAAGATCGGATAGATATTGTTTCATGATGACTTTGCTCCTTCATTCTGAATTTCACCGGAATGCAAAGCCATAAGGACAGTCACTTCTCCATGCGGCCCTGTCCTATCCGGCTTTGCATGGAGCAGATGCAATGCAGAGTATCACAGTGATATCCTCCTTTTGTCATCATTATAGCAGATTTTCACCTGTTTTCAATCCCCGTTCCTTTCGGAAAGCTCTGACGAAATCAAAAAAGCTGTGAGCGGAAAAGATTCGCTCACAGCCGCAGACGATTGCGTCAGCGCTTTCTTAGACCTCGTCGGTCTGGGAAGCCGCTGCCTCGGCCTGAATGTCGGGGAAATGGGACAGTACCGGTTCCTCCGGAATGCCCTTGATCTTACGGTTTACATAATTCTTCGTGATCTTCATGACCATGGGGCACAGAACCACCACGCCGATCAGGTTGGGCAGCATCATCAGGCCGTTGAAGGTGTCGGAGATGTCCCAGGCCAGGGAGGACGTCATGACCGCGCCGGAAAGGATCATCACGACGAAGATCACCTTGTAGATTTTCGTGGCCTTTTCGCCGAACAGATATTCCACCGCCTTGGTGCCGTACTGCGACCAGCCGAGCACCGTGGTAAAGGCGAACAGCAGCATGGCCAGAGCCACAAATTTCTCGCCAAGGGGGCCGAACACGTTGCCAAAGGCACGGGCAACCAGCGTAGCGTCGTCCACACCCGCCACGGCAAGGCCGGTCTCCAGATCGATATAGCCGGAGGACAGAACCACGATGGCGGTCATGGTGCAGACCACGAAGGTATCGAAGAACACCTCAAAAATGCCCCACATGCCCTGAGCGACAGGCTCCTTGACATTGGAGGAAGAATGCACCATGACGGAGGAGCCGAGACCCGCCTCATTGGAAAACACACCCCGCTTGCACCCTTGGGTAATGGCCTGCTGGATGGCGATACCCGCCGCGCCGCCCGCGACGGCCTTGCTGCCGAAAGCGAAGCGGAAAATCGCCGCGAACATGGCGCCGACGCTGCTGATATGGGTAAAGAACACGATCAGCGAGCCGATGATGTACAGCACCGCCATGAACGGCACGACCCGCTCGGCGACAGTGGCAATGCGCTGCAGGCCGCCGATAACGATCAGCGCCGCGAGGATCATCAGCACAATGCCGCAGGCCAGAGAAACCGCAGGAATGCCGCCCACGGTAGCAGTCACGCCGCCGAAGAACGCGGATTTCATATTCAGGACGATCTTATTGATCTGCCCCATATTGCCGATGCCGAAGGATGCCAGAATGGCAAAAATGGAGAACAGAACCGCAAGGACGCTGCCGATGGTCTTGCAGTGCTTCCTGCCGCCCAGACCGTCTTTCAGATAGTACATCGCACCTCCCGACCACTCGCCCTGACTGTTGCGGCGGCGGTAGTAGATGCCCAGCACATTTTCGGAGAAATTGGTCATCATCCCGAAAAAGGCCGCAACCCACATCCAGAACACCGCGCCGGGGCCGCCGATGACGATGGCTGCCGACACGCCGGCGATATTGCCGGTGCCGATGGTGGCGGCGAGGGCCGTACACAGCGCCTGAAACTGGGAAATGGTCTTTTTGTCCGTTTTCGCGTGGACACCGCTGTCCCTGCGGAACATGCCGCCGATGGTCTGCTGCCACCAGTAGCCAATGTGGGAGATCTGGAACCACTTCGTGCAGCAGGTCATCAGAATACCCGTGCCGATCAGCAGGACCAGACCGATCTTCACCCAGATAAAGGCGTTGATCTTGTCATTGATCTCGGCGAGTGTGGTCAGAAAATTCTCCATACGTATCCTCTCTTTCCGGCTTCGCGTTCTTTGCAAAGCCAACAAAAAATAAAGACAGACTGCGCAAAACGCGCAATCTGTCCAAAAAAACAAACATTTCCCCTACGGACGGTATGGAAATCACTTTGTCCTTTTGCCTGAGAGATTGACGCGCAATGCGTTTTGCCCCTTCGGCACTCAATTCAATGAGCTTCTCCAAAGTTCTATCAGCTTACAGTCCTCATCCATGCTGGACACCTGAGAGTGTTACTCCTTCGGTTGCGGCAAGCCGCATTTCCTGCAAGCGTCATATAGATGTTAATAATTATACTATGCCTTCCCTAAATTGCAAGAATAAATTTCAGAAATTGCATTTTTTGTCAATTCTCCCAACTCAGAACCTTTTCCCGCAGGCCGTCCACGTCCAGAACGCCCAAAGCAAAGCCCTTTTTCACCAGCTCCTCCGGCAGATATTCGTCGTACTTGTCAAAAAGAGGCAGCTCCTTGGGATACACCAGTTCCATTGGGTCAATGGGTTTGCGTATCTCTTCGGCCAGCACCCGGAAAAAAGCGGATTCGTCGGCCTTCATGGTGAACTGAATAAAAAACGGGCGGGCGGAATCCAGATTCCGCAGGCCGAGGCGGTCGGCGCACTTGATTTTCAGGAAGCGCTCCATGGTCAGGAAGGTGTACGTCCCCACCCAGGGCAGCAGGCACCACATGTTGCCCCCCAGATTGATGAGCGGCTTTTCCGCCGCGCCGGAGTGGGCGGCGGTGAAGCGGGCCTGCTCCAGCCGCGCCACCGCGTTTTTCATCAGATAGGGGTACTGCCTGTCCTCCTGAAGCACCCGGCGCATTCTTGTGAGAATTTTGGTGTGCAGGTCGCCGGGACACTGGCCGAAATAGGCGGGGACGCTGCCCTTCACCTGCCGGCAGTAGATCAGGCGGCGCTTGTGGTCCACGTCCAGCACCTGCCAGACATGTCCCGCAATGGCCAGCTTCTCCCCCACGGGAGGCGGCGAAACCACCGTCCCAAGCTCCTGAGACTCGCTGCGGACGGTGTATTCCTCACTTTCCTGAAACACGCCGTAGAACTTGAAGGAGTTGATGACCCGCTCCCCCGCCAGTCCCACGATCAGACCGCCCTGCTCCGTCTGCTGAATGTGATCTGTGGCGATGAGATGCCGGAGCAGCACCCGGTAGTCCTCCTGCGTGATCCTGTGGAAGTAATGCAGCCGCAGCACCCGGTCGGCCAGCTCCCGTGGGGACAGCTCGCCGCAGGAAGCCAGTGTGGACATTGTTTGATGGTACAGGAGACTGAACGGCAGTCTGTCCAGCCGGGGCGGCTCCACCCAGCGTTCTTCCAGATACAGTTGCACCAGCGCAATGCCCTGCAATAGCTTCCATGGAATGGTGGTGGGCAGCATGGCCCGCACCTCCGGCTCGTCCTCCCGGATGACGAACCACATTTCCGGCGGAAGCTCCCGCCGGCCGGTGCGTCCCATGCGCTGCAAGAACGAAGATACCGTCCATGGCGCGTCGATCTGAAACGCCCGCTCCAACCGGCCGATGTCAATGCCCAGCTCCAGCGTCGCGGTGGTCACCGTGGTCATGTACTGGGAATCGTCCTTCATGATCCCCTCCGCCGTCTCCCGGTAGGAGGCGGAAAGGTTGCCGTGGTGGACGAGAAAACGGTCGGGTTCATGGTTCAGCTCGCAGTAATGGCGCAATGTGGTCGTCACCATTTCGCATTCTTCCCGGGAATTGACGAAAACCAGACACTTTTTGCCCCGGGTATGCTCGAAGATATACCCAATGCCGGGGTCTGCGTTGGCGGGGGCGTCGTCGGTTTTTTCTTCCAGCACGGGCAGTGCGCCGGGAATCTGCTTATCCTCCGCGGCCTGCGCGTCCTTGACGTAGAAATGCTCCATGCTCAGCCGCCATTTGCCGCCCTTGGCGTCGATTTTCGGGATGATGGTCTTCCGCCCCGTCCCCAGCGACAGGAATTCGCCGGTTCCCTCCGGGTCACCGATGGTGGCGGACAATCCGATACGCCGGGGATTGACTCCCGCAATCCGGGACAGCCGCTCGATGAGGCACAGCGTCTGCCCGCCCCGGTCGCCCCGCAGGAGGGAATGCACCTCGTCAATGACCACAAACCGCAGGTCGCCGAACAGCTTTGCAATGGCCGCGTGCTTGTGCAGAAGCAGCGCTTCCAGAGATTCCGGCGTGATCTGGAGAATGCCGGAGGGGTGGCGCATGAGCTTTGCCTTATGGCTCTGGGCAACGTCCCCGTGCCAGTGCCACACCGGGATATCCGCTTCGGCGCACAGGTCGTTCAGCCGGGAAAACTGGTCGTTGATCAGCGCTTTCAGAGGGCCAATATAGATGCAGCCCACGCTGGAGGGCATATCCTCGGAAAACAGGGTGATGATGGGGAAGAACGCCGCTTCCGTCTTTCCGGAAGCGGTGGAGGCGGTGAGCAGCACATTTTCATCCGTGTTGAAAATGGCGTCCGCCGCCGCGACCTGAATGGAGCGCAGATTTTCCCAGTGATTCTGATAGATATACTCCTGCACAAAGGGCGCGTATCGGTCAAATGCACGCATGGCAAGCCACCTTACAGCTCAAATTCCGCAAGGGAATCGTCGGTCTGTTCCTCTTTCACTGCGTTCTGGGCGTAGCGGAACTGGTCGGAACCCAGAAGCCCCCGCACGCTGATGCCGGGATTCTGGTAGACGATGTCCAGCACCTCAATAAAGTCCCGGATGACCTCACGGGGGGTGATATGGGTGTCCGCCCCGATGCGGCCGAATTCGATCTCGATGAAATCCACCATATCCCGCTGTGTCACGATCTGGGAATAGTCGTACAGCCCCGCGTGAATATCCGCCAGCTTTTCCGTCAGAATCAGCATTTCCTCATAGGTCAGAGGCTGCAAGCGAATGACGGGGGAAAGCAGATCTTTATGCTCCCCGGAGAAGTGACCTTCGGCCAGCCGGGAGCGGAGGGCTTCGTAGCTGTATACGCCCCGGCGGGGATCCTCCATGCACTGGGGCGTACCGCAGAGAATGAAGCCCAGATACTGCGCCTTTCCCTGCATGGCGTCGTTGTACATGGTCAGAATTTTCTCGTAATTATACTGCCGGGTGATGGCGTTGGGAATTTTGTAGATGTTCACCAGCTCGTCAATGAGGATGAGCATACCGGCGTAGCCCGCCTGCTTGAGAAAACAGGCGAATAATTTGAGATATTCGTACCAGTCGTCGTCCGTGATGACAATATTCACCCCCAGCTCCTGCCGGGCTTCGGTCTTCGTGGCGTACTCGCCCCGGAACCATTTGAGCACCTTGGCCTTCGTCTCGTCGTCACCGGCGCAGTGGGCTTTGTAGTAAAGGGTTAGCAGCCTTGCAAAATCGAAGCCGTGGACCATTTCGTTCAATGCGCCGATCACCGCGGAGATCCGCTTTTCCACCAGCGGCGCAAGGCCGGGGTCGGTCACCCCAAGGCCGGAGGATGCCATGACCTCCTGCTGCACGCTGCTGATCCACCGATCCAGAATCAGGGGCAGCGCGCCACCCTCCGGTTTGGTTTTGGTGGACATGTTGCGGATCAGCTCCTTGTAGGTCGCCAGCCCCTGCCCCCGGGTACCCTGCAAGCGGCGCTCCGGGGAGAGGTCGGCGTCTACCACCACGAAATTCTTCGCCATCACATAGTTCCGGATGGTCTGGAGCAGAAAGCTTTTGCCGCTGCCGTATTTGCCCACGATGAAGCGGAAGGATGCGCCCCCGTCGGCGATAATGTCCACATCCCGCAGCAGAGCGTCAATCTCGTCCTTCCGTCCCACGGTAACGTAAGGCAGGCCGACACGGGGAACGACGCCGCCTTTCAGGGAGTTGATCAGCGCCTGAGCAATTCTTTTTGGTATTTTCATGGATGAATCATCTCTTTCAAATCCGCAATATAGTCTTCGATCAGTTCCGGCGGGTCGTCGCCCAGCAGAACGGAATCGGAAAAGGTGTCGTACAGTTTGTCGTTGATGCCGTCTACGAGAACGGACAGCATCATCCCGGAAGACCGTACCCAGCCGTAGTCCCGGCCATACAGCAGGCTTTGCAGCAGCCGGTACTCATCCTTGGTCATGGGGGTGTTCTCCGGTTCTTCGGCAGGTTCCGGGGACTGCGCCGGGGGCGCTTCTTCCTCCGCCTCCTCATCTACCATCAGCCTGTCCCGGGTGACGGCGGCGTCGTCCCGGATCCTTGCCAGCCGGGAATAGTCGATGGTGATCTTCTTTTCCTCCGCCGCCTTCTTTTCGGCGAGAAGGTTCTGGGCTTCCTCCTGAATGATCTTTATGATCCACTTGGTTTCCAGCTTGTACTGAATGGGGCGGCCGTAGTCATAGCATTCCCGCATCACGGCGTCGATGGCTTTCAGAACATCCCCCAGCTTCCCGTTGGAATGGGGCCAGCAGTCGTACTTCTGTACGCTCCACAGGCCGTTATGACAGCGGTAGATATATTTTTCGTCCACCGTGTACTGACGGCTGCCCTGCTCCTGACGCCTGTGAAAAACCGCCGAGTCGAACAGAATCACCTGAGACTGGGTGAAGCTTCCGAAATACTGCTCCACCATGGTCTTCTTGCACCGGGTATCGTAATGCTCTGCCATCCGCCGCAGCACCCGGACGATCACGGTGTCGCAGTCCTCCCGGTATTCCCTGTAGAATTTGGAGCGCTCCAGCCATTTCGGCGACAGTTGCTTCACCGCGCGGATGACTTCTTCGTCGCCACGGCTCTGGATGCTGTCCAGCACGGCAATGCTCCTGTTGAACCGCACCCGAGGGTTATCCGCCAGAAGCCCGGCGTCCAGATTATAATAGACCACGTAGTCCATCAGCCACTGGTTCAGATATGGCAGAATACCGTCGTCCAGTGCGCCGTATGCGTCCCGGAACTCCGTCAGCTTCCGGTAGCCGTCCATGGGGTCGGCGACGCCGATCTGATTGAGCAGCTCGTAGATATACAAAAACGCATAGCTCAGGGACGTTTCCTGCAAATTCCCCCGGCGCAGCTTCGTCCGCCATGAGAAATATCCCCGCAGCTCCGGGTCGGTCAGGGACTGGTAGGTGGGGAAATAGCGGAGCACCGGCCGGTCGTAAACATAGTCGTCCTCGTAACTTGCCAGCAGCTTTCCCTGTTTGACAAAAATGGACTCCCGGGACTGCCGGTAGGCGGGCATACCGTTTTCCAGCGAGCGGGCAGCCAGAAGGGGCGAAGGCAGCGGCTCACGGGGCATCTGGGGTCTCGGCTGAATGGCTTCGTCCCGGAAAACGTTGATGTAGAACCATTCCGCGGCCTTCTTTACACGATTCGTGTCCGTAGCGTCTCTCCCCTTTCGTCCATATGTTTGATATTATCATACAATATTTGCCGCACGCAGTCAAGCACGCAGGCAATATTTTCCCAAAAAGCAGCAGGGACAGGCCGCCTTGGCCTGTCCCGCGAAAAAGCTTGCCCGTTTACACGTCCAGATATCCGCAGATCACCTTGAGGGTGTTGTACACACCGTCGATGTGACTGCGCTCGTAGCCGTGGCTGGCGTAGACGCCCACGCCGATCAGGCCGTGACGGATGTCGAAGCCTGCCCGCAGGGTCACGTCCACGTCTGAGCCATAGTGGGGATAGACGTCCACGGCATAGTCCGCACCCATCTTCTTGGCGGCGTCAATGAGCTTGCCCACCACCTCGTAGCTGTATGGACCTACGGAATCCTTGGCGCAGATGGAGACCCGCCGCTCGGTGCAGCTCAGGCCCTCGCCCACGCAGCCCATGTCCACAGAAATGGCCTCCGTCACCCCCGCAGGAACGGAACTTGCGCCGCCGTGGCCGACTTCCTCGTACACCGTCACATGGACGTAGGTTCTCCGGGGCAGGGTGATGCGGTTGTCGGCAAGATATTTGGCAAAGCCCAGCAGAATGCCCACGCTGAGCTTATCGTCCAGAAAGCGGCTCTTGAGATAACCGGACGCCGTGCGGCGGGTGCGGGGGTCGAAGCACACAAAGTCCCCCACCTCAATGCCCAGCTTCCGGGTGTCCTCGGCGGTAGAGACGTCCTCGTCCGGCACAACTTCCACGGTGTCATAGCTGCGCTTGGTAGAGCCGTACTCCCCGTTGACATGGACGGAGGCATTGCACAGCTGGCAGGTGCCGTCGTAGACCTTGCCGGAACGGGTGTAGATACGGACGTTTTCCGCTTCGGCATTGTTCGGCTCCATGCCGCCCACCGCCGTCAGGCGGAGACGACCGCTGCCCTTGATCTGGGCGACCATTGCGCCCAAGGTATCACTGTGGGCTTCCAGAAACAGGCCATCGTCGGCATTTTCGCCGCCAAGATCGGCCAGAACGCCGCCCTTGGTGGTGATCTTCGCCGGAAAGCCCAACGCTTCAAAGGCCGTCTTCACCCATTCGGCCGCCCGGCGGGTAAAGCCGGAGGGAGAGTCGATGGCCAGCAGCGCGGCGGTCTGCTCCCATGCGTAGTCCGCATATTTTTCGTTAATCATAGTTTCCTCCCAGTAAAATATAGTGCCAGACACCAGCCACTTCCCGCATGAAATGGTTGATCTTCTGGGATAAACGGGATGTTTTTGCGGGAATTCCCACGAATTCCACGCCGCACGCTTTTGCAAACCGGCTGGCGCGGTACAGGTGGTACTCGCTGGACAGCACCCCCAGCTTCTGAGGACGCTCACCGGTTTTTTCCTCGATGAGGTCAAGAGAAAAGTTCAGATTTTCCCATGTGGAGGTAGCATCCTCCTCCATCCAGAGGCGCTGGGGGTCAATGCCCAGATTCACCAGCTCCCGGTACATGCACTCCGCCTCGGTGATTGGCTCGTCCGTACCCTGACCGCCGGAAAGCACGGCGGTCACATCGGGATGCTCGTCCAGATAGGTGTAGGCGGCGCAGATCCGATCCCACAACGAGACCGACGGGCCGTCCCGGTTCACCTTGGCGCCCAGAACCACCACATAATCCACCGGCTCCTCCGGGTTTCCGAAGCTGGCATGGATGATGATCCCCTCCGTAATGCCGACCACCAGCACCCCCACCGCGAGAATCACGGTGACGGCGGTCTGAACCGCTTTTGCAAAGGCGGGGAATTTCAGCCCCACAAGGGGAAACAGAGTGTAAAACAGGATAATGCCGATCAGACACAGGCACACCAGTGCGGAAAAGCTGTAGCCCGGGACGGCGAATTTGAGGAACAGAGCCGCCACTGCCAGAACGCCGCAGCAAATCAGCGCCGCGATTCGTCCCGCGCCGAGAAGATGAAAAAAGGCTTTCATTTCAGAAAACTCCAAGTAGAAAATAGTGTCACGGCCAATGCCGCTTTTCGCTCAGCAGCGTTGTGCCAGATTCTACCCTGTAGTTTACCACATTATCCCAAAGAAAACAAGCCGCCCCGGCGGGGGCGGCCTGCAAATTCAGGAAATCTTAATGGTGGGACTTGAAATCCCGGCTTGCCTGCACCAGCGCGGTGAAAGGGCGCTGCATCCGTTCCTCCACGGCGGCCACAGCCTCCGGGTGCCACTGCAGCCCCAGAAGGAAACGTCCGTCCGTAGCTTCAATGCCCTCCACGATTCCCGCAGGACTGAGGGCGCAGACCCGCATCCCCGGCGCGGGGGTATCCACCGCCTGATGGTGGACGCTGTTGGTCAGCAGCTCGTCGCAGCCCATGAGACTGTGCAGAAACGTGCCGGGAAGCACCCGGGCGGGGTGATTGGGGGCGTAACGGTGAGCGTTGTCCCGGTGATTTTCCCCGGCGGCTTCGGGGCGCTGGCTGGGTATGTCCTGAATCAGGGTTCCGCCCAGCGCCACATTGAGTATCTGCTCCCCCCGGCAGATGCCGAGAACCGGCTTTCCCGTATCCATGACGGCTTTCAGCAGCGCCAGCTCAAATTCGTCTCTCGCCGGGGTTGGCATGCCGCATTCCGGGCGCATGGACTGGCCGTAGTATCTGGGGTCAGGGTCGCCCCCGCCGGTAAACAGGAAGCCGTCCAGATGCTTTGCCCAGAACGCCGCGTGCTCCGGCTTCCACGGCAGGAACACCGGGACGCCGCCCCCGCGGCGCACGGCCTTGCCGTAGTTGCCCCGGAAAACCTGCTGCATCCGCGGGTCGCCCGTAAAAACCACACCGATCAGAATCATTCAGATGTCCTTGCTCTTGGAAGCGATCTCCGACAGACACTTGGACAGGAAAGCGTCCATGGTCATGGCGCCCAGATCCTCGCCCTTGCGGGTACGGACGGAAACGGTGCCGTTCTCCATATCCCGGTCGCCCACTACCAGCATATAGGGGATCTTCTGCATCTGGGCTTCCCGGATCTTGTAGCCCAGCTTCTCGCTGCGGCAGTCGTCCTCGGCGCGGATGCCCGCATCCACCAGCTTCTGGCTCAGGCCCTTGGCGTACTCATGCGCCCGGTCGGTGACGGGCAGCACCTTGACCTGAACAGGGGTCAGCCACAGGGGGAAGGCACCCGCAAAATGCTCGGTGATGACGCCGATGAACCGCTCGATGGAGCCGAACACCACCCGGTGGATCATCACGGGACGATGCTTCTGGCCGTCCTCGCCGGTGTACTCCAGATTGAACCGCTCGGGCAGCTGGGAATCCAGCTGAATGGTGCCGCACTGCCAGGTACGGCCAAGGCAGTCCTCAATGTGGAAGTCCAGCTTCGGCCCGTAGAACGCGCCGTCGCCCTCGTTGACAACGAAGTCCTTGCCCATGCCGGTGATGGCCTTCTTCAGAATTTCCTGGTTGGCCTCCCACTCCTCCACGGTGCCGATGTGGTCTTCGGGCATGGTGGACAGCTCCACGGTGTATTTCAGGCCAAACACGTTGTACACCTCGTCGAACAGGCGGACAACGTTCTGGATCTCGCTCTCCATCTGTTCCCGGGTCATGAAGATGTGGGCATCGTCCTGGGTGAAGCACCGGACGCGGAACAGGCCGTGGAGCGCGCCGGACAGCTCGTGACGGTGCACCAACCCCAGCTCGCCCACCCGCAGGGGCAGGTCACGGTAGGAGTGGGGCTCGCTGGCGTAGACCAGCATACCGCCGGGGCAGTTCATGGGCTTGATGGCGTAATCCTCGCCGTCGATGACGGTGGTGTACATATTGTTCTTGTAGTGATCCCAGTGGCCGGACTGCTCCCACAGCTGACGGTTCAGGATCATGGGGGTGGAGACCTCCACATAGCCGTAGCGCTTGTGGACTTCCCGCCAGTAGTCGATCAGGGTGTTGCGCAGCACCATGCCCTTGGGCAGGAAGAAGGGGAAGCCGGGGCCGTAATCGGTGAGCATGAACAGTCCCAGCTCCTTGCCGAGACGGCGGTGGTCACGCTTCTTGGCCTCTTCGATGCGCTGAAGGTAAGTCTCCAGCTCTTCCTTGCTCTGGAAGGCAATGCCGTAGATTCTCTGGAGCATCTTCCGGTTGCTGTCGCCCCGCCAGTAAGCGCCGCAGGAATTGAGCAGCTTGAAGCCGTTGTGCTTGACCCGGCCGGTGTGATCCAGATGGGGGCCTGCGCACAGGTCGGTGAAATCGCCCTGCGTATAGAAGGAAATGACCGCGTCCTCGGGCAGGTCGTTGATCAGCTCCACCTTGTAGGGCTCGTTTTTCTCCTGCATGTAGGCAATGGCCTCGGCGCGGGGCTTCTCGCTGCGGACGATTGGCAGACGCTCCTTGCATATCTTCTTCATCTCCGCCTCGATCTTGGCAAGATGGTCGGGGGTGAAGGTGAAGGGCGCGTCAAAGTCATAGTACCAGCCCTCGTCAATGGCGGGGCCGATGGCCAGCTGCACCTCCGGCCACAGGCGCTTGACGGCCTGCGCCATGATGTGGGAGCAGGTGTGCCAGTAGGTCTTGCGATACTCCGGATTTTCAAAGGTGAACTCGTTTTCCATAATAAAATACCTCCGTTTCGGCGGGTCTTATCCGCCTTGTATTGTGTGGGGAAGGTATAAAAATACCCACCCCCTGAACGAAATCAGGGGTGGGATACAGCAGTATTCCACGGTTCCACCCTGGTTGCGGTTAATCGCCGCCACTCATTGACGCAATAACGGGCGCACCCGGCAGGCCATTTCCGACCCGCGGCTCAGAAGTGGTATCGGTTCCGGCAGGGGTACGAAGCCATTTCACCAACCGGCTTCTCTCTGAAGCATCTTACCGAACCGCGTGTCTTCCTCGCAGCCTTTTATCACCTGCAATTTAGCACATTTTCTCTCGATTGTCAATCCCCGCGGCGGGAAACCGGAAGAAAAAATCGGAAAAATCGACGGCGTGCGCTTCTTCCCCCTCCGATGCCCGCCCGGAAACGGTTTTCCGGGGGTTGCCCCGGGAAAAAGCCGCACAAATCCCTGGCAAAACCGCCGGTAACGCTGCCGCAACCAGCAGGTTAAAGAGGTAACATAATCCGACAGCTTATGTAAACATATGTAACCTTTTGACACAAGATATTGCAAAATGCGTGTTTCTGCGACCAATATCTTGTTTGGCAGTTGACATAATGCAGTCGCAAAAATAATGTCAAAAGTTGTAGAAATCATGTAGAAATAAAGAAAAGCTTGACTTTTTAGTTTTATTTGTTATAATATTCCCATCCGAACCGTTTGGATATGCAATTTGTAATCATTTGATAACTTTTGATAAAAACGTTTTGGAAGCACTTTGGATGGGAGGGTTCGCCTTGGTACGCAGCGGCGCCGTTAAAACAATACTCCGTCTTTTCGCCGTGCTGCTGACCGCACTGCTGGCGCTGGCGCTGGTACGCCAGACGGCCTTCGCCAAGACCTATGTCATCACCGACGGCGACCGGGTCGTGACCTACACCACCTTCGCCACCGATCCCGCCGAGGTGCTGGATCAGGCCGGACTGACTCTGGAACAATACGATACCTACACTACACAGACCGGGGAGGGCGTGGAGGAAATCACCATCTGCCGCTCCCAGCGTGTCACGGTGGATTACCACGGAGAGGAAATGACGGTAACCACCTTTGGCGAGACAGCAGGGGAGCTGCTGTCCCGGCTGAACCTGGAGGTGGGGGAGTACGATGTACTCTCCCACGCTCCGGAGGCTCAGACCAGCGACGGCATGGTTCTGCGCGTAGACAGCGTCATCAAGACCCGGGAGACCTACACCGCCGCCATTCCCCACACCATTACTTACTGCAATGATGCCACCATCCCCGCCGGCATTCAGGAGGTGCTGACTTTGGGTGCGGACGGCGAGCTGCTGTGCACCGCCGACGTGCTCTACGTCAACGGCGAGGAGGTCGAACGGGCCGTGCTCAGCGAGACCGTCACAAGAGCGCCCGTGGCGGAGGTCATCGCCGTGGGCACCGGCGCGGAAGCGGAAGCCTCCGACCCCGATGAAATGCCGGTGATCGCCGACGGCTACATCACCCTCCCCACCGGCGAGGTGCTGACCTATTCCGACACCGCCACCATCCGCGCCACGGCCTACACCCACACGGACGCGGGCTGCGACATGACCACCTACACCGGCACCACCGTCCACAAGGGTACGGTCGCGGTAGACCCCCGCTACATTCCCTACGGCACCCGGATGTTCATCGTCTCCAACGACGGCGCGTATGTCTACGGCATCGCCGTGGCCGAGGATTGCGGCGGCGACATCAAGGGCGACCGGATGGATCTGTATTTTCCCACCTTCAACGAGTGCATCCAGTTTGGCCGCCGGGTGTGTACCATTTACTTTCTGGATTGATACAAACCAACAATGCCATTGCAAAACCGCCCTTCTTCTGGTATGATAGCCGAAGAAAGGCGGTTATTTGTGTATGATCGATGTATGCGATATTCAGGTGATGAAGCCGATGCTCGCTGCCCACGGCTTCCACTTTTCCAAGGCCAAGGGGCAGAACTTCCTCATTGCCCCGTGGGTGCCCCAGTCCATTGCGGAACAGGCCGGGGTGGACGAAACGGCGGGCGTGCTGGAGATCGGCCCCGGCATCGGCCCGCTGACCCAGCAGCTGTGTCTCCGTGCCGGGAAGGTCTGCGCGGTAGAGGTGGACGAGCGCCTGAAACCCATTCTGGACGTCACCGTGGGGAATTTTTCCAATCTGGAAATTCTCTGGGGAGACGTGCTGAAGCAGGACATCCCCGCGCTGGTGAAGGAGAAGTTCGGCACTCTCCGCCCCATGGCCTGCGCCAACCTCCCCTATTATATCACCTCCCCCATTCTCACGGCGCTGCTGGAAGCGGAGTGCTTCCAGTCCGTCACCGTCATGGTGCAGAAGGAAGTGGCGCAGCGCATCGCGGCAAAGCCCGGCACCCCGGATTACAGCGCGTTCACCGTATTCTGCCAGTATTACGCCGAGCCGGAGCTTCTGTTCGACGTGCCCGCCCATTGCTTCCTCCCCCAGCCAAAGGTCACCTCGGCGGTCATTACCCTGCGCACCCGGCAGAAGCGTCCATGGGAGATCGCCGACGAAGCCGTGTTTTTCCGCGCCGTCCGCGCCAGCTTCGCCATGCGGCGCAAAAAGCTGTCCAACGGTCTTTCCTCCGGCTTCCCGGAGCTGGGAAAGGCAGGCGCGGAAGCGGTGGTCGCGGCGGCAGGCTTCGATGCCAACGTGCGGGGCGAAACTCTTGGCATCCCGGAATTTGCCCGGATTGCCAATGAGATCGTCCGCCGGAGGGAGGGAATGCGGTCATGACGGAATTTCTGTTTCTTGATCTGGACGATACCATTCTGGATTTTCACAAGGCTGAGCGCATCGCCCTGAGCAAAACCCTCAGGCAATTCGGCGTGGAGCCTACCGAGGAAGTTCTTGCATTGTATCACAAAATCAACCTCTGGCACTGGGAGCAGCTGGAGAAGGGAAAGCTGACCCGGGACGAGGTGCAGGTCGGCCGGTTCGCGGCGCTGCTCCGGGAGCTGGGCGTATCGGCGGACGCGGTGCGATGTACCCGCAGCTACGAAGGCAATCTCGCTGTCGGACACTATTTCCTCCCCGGCGCCGAGGAAGCGGTAGCAAGCCTGAGCCAAAAATACCGTTTGTTTCTCGCCAGCAACGGCACTGCATCCGTTCAGGCAGGCAGACTGACCAGCGCCAACCTGTACCGCTTCTTTGAGACGGTCTTCATCTCCCAGGAGCTGGGCTTCAACAAGCCCGCGAAAGAATTTTTTGACGCCTGCTTCGCCCGTATCCCGGACTTTGACCCCAAGAAGGCCGTCATGGTGGGCGACAGCCTGACCTCCGACATTCTGGGCGGAAAAAACGCGGGCATCACCACGGTGTGGGTCAATCCCGAGCGCCGTCTCCCCCACCCCGGGATCGTTCCCGACTACGAGATCGAATCCCTCGCCCAGCTGGAAGCGCTTCTGGAAACAATGTAGCATAAAGGGTATGCGCCAGACGGTGCATACCCTTTTCGCTTATTTTATTGTCTGTGACCCGATGTTCCCGTGAGCTTGCCCCGTGGGGCGCGGCTGTAGTGGTGCTGTACCCCCACCCGGCTGCCGTCCTGCTGGAGAAAGATCTGCTCGATCAGCAGCAGCGGCGTTCCCTCCGGGCACTCCAGCGCCCGCGCCGGTTCTCCCTCCGCCGCGACGGCCGTGACCGTGATCTGGGAATACACCGAAAACGAGGACAGCTTGGCAAGGGTCAGATCCGGCAGCACGGCGTATCGGATCTCGCTTTCCACGGAAGGGTACGCCCGGGCATAGGGTACGAATTTGACATCGTATGCCACCGGCTGCCCCTCCCCGTCCCGGGATATCTGGGAGAATTCAATGACCTTCCGGTTCGCAGGAATGTCCAGCAGCTCCTGCAGCCGCTCGTCCGGCAGGATGCCGTGGATGTCCCGGTATTGCAGCTCCGTCCCCTCCAGTTCCTCGGACAGGGACAGAACCATATCGTTGTGATTTGGCTGGCTGACAAAATAGCCGATCTTGGGGCGGGAGAAGATCAGCCCCTCATTTTCCAGCTGCTGCAAGCCTCGGCGCACGGTCTCCCGGCTGGCGCCGAATTCCTGACACAGATGGCTCTCCGACGGCAGCAGGTCTCCGGGGCGGTACTGCCCCGTGAAGATCTGGGTCCGCAGAGACGCATGGACGACGGCATAGACCGGCGTCTGCTCACTTGGCTGCTTCTTTCGCATCCACTACCTCCTTGCAGAACCGCACGGTTCGGTTGCTGTCGTAAGCCCAGCCGTCGGCCCCGACGTGGTGCATCAGATACTCGCTGGTGCACAGGCCGCCGATCAGCACCTTCACCTGATCCCGAAGTCCCGCGTCCGTCAATGCCTGAATGGTCTGGACCATAGCCTCCTGCGCGGTGGTCAGCACGCCGCTGAGCAGCACCACATCCGGGTGATAGTTCCGAACCGCATGGACGAACCGCTCCGGCTTGACGTCGATGCCTAAGTCCACCACGTCGAACCGCTCCGCCCGAAGCAGGCTGACGATGATATCCTTGCCGATGTCGTGGATATCCCCCGCCACCACGCCGATGACCACCTTCCCCAGAGGCCGGGGCGCGCCGCCGGAACGCAGAGGCTCCCGCTCGTTCAGGGCGCTGCGGTAGATCATACCGGAGACGATCAGGTCGGCAATGAAATAGTCTCCCCGCTCAAAGCGGGTGCCCACGGCGCTGATGCCGGTGTTCAGGCACTGCTGAATTTCCTCAAAGGAGTGTCCCTCCGCCGCCATCTGCCGGACGGTGGCGATCACCAGATCTTCATTCAGATCGGCCATTGCCTCAATAAGCTGTCTGTTCAGATCCATGCTGTTCCCTTTCTTTGTGTCGGTTTCGTTAATCATTTTCCAAGGTATGCAATGATCGGTTCGATGTACTTTTTATCCGTCCAATCGCACTTATCTTCCCCTGCGGCCATCAGCGCCTTTTCCCATACTTCATAATCAGCGGGGTCTTTCTTGGAAACGGCCTTTCTGAGTAAATTGCATAATGTTCTGTCCTTGAGCGACATTGCGTCCATATCCCACGCGCCGCGGCAATAAAAGACGGGAATATCAGATAACATGTCCTTCATGTTATGCTCTCTGCACTGCTGGAACGCGCTTTCTTCATAAGGCGACGCGCCGCAGCAGAATACGAGAATCTTTTTCCCCGTTAATTTACCGATGTTCCTTTTCAGGAAGGACAACCCGGCAATGCCAGAAGCATATATCCCGCCTCCCAGAATGATCGTATCGTACTTCTCAATTTCCTTAATATCCGCTTTCTTTGTCTCCATGCACGGATATCCCGTTTCTTCAGCGAGCCAGTCGGCATATTTCTTCGCAGCGCCGTATTTCGATTGATACAGAATTACCCCATCCATAAACGTTCCTCCCAAAATCCTGATTTGACAGTCTGGCGCATTAAACTGTCAGATTCTATTATAATTTAATAGTATACAACATTTTCCGGCATTTTGAAACTGGTTTTGGAATAAAAATAATGAAATATTTCACACGCAGACAGGGTGGAAAAGCACCCGTTCAGCAAAGTAACCATTTCCCGGGGAATGGAATTGTGGGAATTGTAGATTTTCGCCATATCCGTTGACATGGGCTTCCGCATGTACTATAATTTGTCTAGACAAGTTGAAGATACATGAAGCATGCAGAAAATTCTCCGGAAAGGACGTGGATCATCATGATCATTATTGGCGAAAAAATCAACGGCGCCATTCCCTCCATCAAAAAAGCCATTGCCGAACACGACGAGGCCTTGATTGTGGAGCGGACGCTGGCGCAGGCGAAGGCCGGGGCAGATTTCTTAGACTGCGCCCCCAGCACCGCCACGGACATCGAGTATGAGACCATGGTCTGGCTCATCGGGCTGATGCAAGGTGTGACCCAGACGCCGCTGTGCATCGACAGCCCCAACGCAAAGCTCTTAGCGCGGATTCTGGAAGAAGGCCACGTCGCCCGCCCCGGCATGGTAAACTCCGTCAACGAAGAGGGTGACAAGTGCGAGACCATCTTCCCCCTGATCGCGGGGACCCCGTGGCACGTGGTGGGTCTGACCTGTGACCGGGACGGCATCCCCGCCGACCCGGAGAAGAAAATCGACATCGCCAAGCGGATCATCGACAAGGCGGACAAGTACGGCGTGGCGCTGAACCAGCTGCACATTGACCCCTGCGTCATGGCCATCGCCACCATGCCCACCTCCATGAAGGATTTCGAGCGCTGCATCCGGGGCATCCACGAGTACGCTCCCACCGTCAAGGTCACGGGCGCAATCTCCAACATTTCCTTTGACATGCCCGCAAGAAAGTATGTCAATATGAATTGCATGGCCTACGCCATTGCGGCGGGGCTGGACAGCGCCATTATGGATCCCTGCAACATGGACATGATCGGCACCATCTACGCCTGCGAAGCCCTGACCATGAAGGACAAGGGCGGCAGAAAATATAACCGGGCTTACCGTCAGGGCAGGTTCGGTGTAAAGAAATAAAGGGGGAAACGCAATGATCGACTACGAAGAACTGGCCGAGGCCATGGGCGATCTGGACGAGGATACCGTCAAGGAGCTTCTGGAAACGGTCATGGCGGACGGCGGCTCCGGCGCACAGCAAGCGATGGATGCCTGCCAGAAGGGAATGGACATCGTCGGTTCCCGGTTTGAGAGCGGCGAATATTTTGTCGGCGATCTGATCTATGCAGGCGAGCTGATGACCGACGCCGTATCCATTCTGAAGGACGCCCTGGTCACCGGCGACGGCGGCGGCACCAAGACGAAGATGATCCTGTGTACCGTCAAGGACGACCTGCACGACATCGGCAAGAATATCGTCCGTTCCATGCTGGAAGCGGCAGGCTTTGAGGTGCTGGATCTGGGCATCGACGTCCCCGCCTCGGAGATCGTGAAGGCGGCGAAGGAAAACAGCATCAAGATCGTCGCCCTGTCCGGCGTTCTGACGCTGGCCATTGATTCCATGAAGGTGACTGTGGAAGCGTTCAGGGCAGACGGAATGGACGATGTGAAGATCATCATCGGCGGCGCGCCGGTCAGCGAGGAAGCCATGAAGATCACCGGCGCCGACGAATGGGCGCACAGCCCCCAGAAAACCGTTCAGGTCTGCAAGGACTGGGCGGAAGCGATTTAAGGAGGCGCTATGCTGAGACGTGTTTTTCGGCAGAAGCAATTCTTCGTGTGCGTGGCGCTGCTGGCGCTGATCTGTCTGGTATCCAATCTCACGGTCAACTTGATTCAGGACCGGACAGCCATGACGCTGCTGCACACCCTGTGCTACGTAGCTATGATCCCCATTTTCCGGCGGATCGGCAAAATTGTGATGCAATGCGCAGAACAGACAAATGAATAAGAAAGAAGGAGCATTATGGAAAAGGAAAAACGCACATTAAAATTCAGTGAGATCTTCGGCTTCGGCGCGGGCGGTATGTTCACCTACGGCTTCCAGCTGATGATCACCGGCTACTATCTGCTGTACTACATGACGGATATTGCCGGATTCTCCACCGTGCTGGCAGCATCCCTGTATTCCACCATTCAGATCATCAAGATGGTGACCATGCTGTTCTCCGGCGTCATCATCGATGCCATCAACTTCCGTTCCGGCAAGTACAGAACATGGGTACTGGTATCCGGCATCGGTCTGGGTCTGTTCTTCCCCCTCAGCTTTTTCTACTATCCCCTGCCGCAGTCGGTCTACGTTGTGGTGTTTATGATCATTTACACTCTGCAGACGCTGTTCTATAACGTCGGCTGGACGGCCATGCGCGCCGTGATCGGCAAGGTCGCCAAGAACAAGGCGGACGTCGTTGCTCTGAACACCTCCGCTCAGTCCGCAGGCACCATTTCCAGCATTCTCTACGGCTACATCGGCTACCCCATCCTGGGCATCGCCCTGTGGGCCGGCACCAAGCAGGCTTACGGCTGCGCCTCCGCGATCTACGGTCTGACCATCATTCTGGGTGCCATCTATATGTTCTGCGCCTTCGGCAAGTATGAGCATCAGGCGGACGAAGCCGCTCCCGTTAAGAAGCAGCGCACCGGTTTCTTTGAAATGTTCAAGGCGCTGAAGGGTCCCATGGTTCCCTTCTTCTGCTCCTATTCCTTCTCCGCCGCCTCCGTCGGCTTCTTCATGACTCTGCTGGTTTACTACACCACCTATGTTCTGAACGATCCCGCGGCCGCCGCGAAATCCCTGAGCTGGAACGCGATCGTCGGCCTGATCGGCTGCCTGATCACCCCCTGGCTGACAAAGAGACTGTCCAAGAAGGCCATTCACGTCGGCGGCATGATCCTCAGTGCCGTTGGCTATGTGGCACTGGCGCTGTTCGGCAGCAAGGCGCTTCCCTTCATTGCCATCCGCGCGGCCATCAATCTGGTAGGCTGCCCCTCTACCTGCGTCATGAGCGCCCTGTGCAACGACATCGGCGACAACATCGAGATGCAGGGCAAGGAAGCGCCCCGGGCTTTCCTGCAGGGTCTGGCCGGTGCCACCACCCGTGTGGGTCTGATCCTGTCCTCCTCCATTTCCGCGTTCAGCATGGCTGCCATCGGCTATGTCCCCGGCATGGAATTCACCCCGGAGCTGATTCAGAAAATGGTCATCCTGATCGCCGTGATCCCCGCCGTCGTCTGCGCCATCGCCGGTGCCTGCATGATTTTCTACAGACTGGACGAAAAGCAGATTGCGGAGTATAATGCAAAGAAGTACGGCTCCGTTCAATAAGGCGTAGTTCCCCGGGCATCGCAACCATACGATACCATTTCCCATTGAGCGCTACGCCGCTCAATGGGAAATGACCGCAATAAGAAAGGAAACAAGTATGACCAACCAGGAACTGGAAAAATACAGAATCCAGCTGTTTCGGGACGCGGCCGGCATGGAGAAAAAGCCGGATCGCACCCCCTTGGTATCCTTCTTTGTGACTTGGAAGATACTGGATTCCCCCTATAAGCTGACGGAAGCCATGAACGATTACAGCAAGATGGAGCAGGTCGTCCGGCACCATCAGGAGGCTTACGGCTTTGATACCATGTTCGACTTCGGCACCCGCAATCCCTACCGGGTGGCGCAGGCCATGTCCTCCCCCACCTACATCGTAGACGATGAGGCGGAGTGCGTCAGCGTGCGGGACATCCACATCTGCGAGCCGAAGCAGGGTGCGCAGCTGGCGGCGAACTACGAGAAATTCCTGTGGGAAGTGGGCATGGCCCAGAAATTCCCATGGTGGAAAGAGGATGCCAGCCTGCAGAAAATTCAGAATGCCTACGACGAGATGATGCGGTACTTCGGCTACAGCATGAAGATCAAGAACATCATGAAGACGGAGTACGGCCTTCCCGGCGTGACCGCCCCCAATCCCTATGCGGCCATCTCCATGGAAAACATTCTGGGCTTCATTCTGGGTATGCGCGGTACCGCCATGATGATGCGCCGGGATAAAACCGGTCTGCACGCCATGATCGACGCCATGAACGAGCTGTTCTTCACGCCCCAGCTGGAAGCGCTGAAAAAACTGCCCGAGGGCGGGAATATGAACTACTGCTTCGACTACCTCAGCGCCATGCTCGCCCACAACTTCATGAACCCGGATCAGTTTGCAGAGTTCTACTGGCCGTACATGAAGCAGGTTCTGGACGTGCTGTGCGAAAAGAAGATGCACACCCTGATCTTCAGCGAAGGCACCATTCTGCGCTACAAGGACTGCTTCAAGGACTATCCCAAGGGTTTCCTGACCATTCTGCCGGAGACGGACGATGTGTTCGAGATCCGCAAAGAACTGCCCAATATCGCCATCATGGGCGGTATGCCCAACAGTCTGCTGGGCCGCGGCACCAAGCAGGCGTGTCTGGATCGGGCAAAGCGGGTCATCGACGAGCTGGGCTGCGACGGCGGCTTTATGTTCTGTCAGGATAAGATGGGTTCCTTCCGCAACGACGCAAATCCGGAAAATCTGAAGGCGGTTTGTGATTTCGTGCGGGAATACGCGTAAAGGAGAAAATATGGACGAAACAGTAGATGTACGCGAATTTGAATCCGGCATCAACGCCTTGGTGGAAAAGCTCCATTTTCCTCTGGGCTTTGACGGGAAGGAAATGACGGATGAGCAGAAACGCGCTGCGCTGATCCAGTTTATCAACTTCGTTATCATGGGCTGACACAGCAGAAGATAAGAGAGGGGGACAGGCAATGAAACCCGCGTCTGAGGGGAAATCCGACTTAAGCCGCAGAACGGTATACGGCTATGGTTTGGGAGAATTCAGCTACAGTTTTTACCTGAATCTGATATCTTCTTATCTGATGTTTTATATGACGGATGTGCTTCTGCTGCCGACGAAACTGACGGGCATCCTCTATTCCGCAGTCCAGTGGGTGGAGGCCGCCACGGCGTTGGCCGCAGGCATCCTCATTGACAATCTGTTCACTTCCAAAGGCAGGTACCGCCCATGGATCTTCCGGGGCAGCGTGATCTGCGCGCTGTCCACGGCGCTTCTGTTCACCCGGCTTCCCTTGGGTGCGGCAGGCACCGCCACGGTTTTCGTGGTGCTGTATACCATTTCCTATGCGGGCTACAATCTGATGTTTGTGGCGTACCGGGCGATCATGGGGGCCATCGGGAAAACGCCTTCGGATACCGTCGCGCTGACGATCAGCGGGACGCAGCTGTCCACTCTGGCGAGTCTGGCCTTTGGGCAAATTGGGGTACGGCTGCTGCACGGATTTTCGCGGATCGAAACCGGGTACACGGTCTCTGCCGGTCTGTACGGATTGATTCTGGTCATCACGATGGCCGCGGTCTGCGCGGTGACGAAGCCCTACGATCCGGGTCGGGCGGAAGCGAAGAAAGCGGAAAAGGCGTCCGGCGTCAGTCCGAAGCAGATGCTCCGCGCTCTGCCGCCCATTCTGCCCTGTGCTTTTGGCTTTATATTCAGCATTGGGGCAAGCACTCTGCTCTTTTCCATGCTTGCCTACTATTTTAACTGGGTCATTGGGGACTCTGCCGGGATGTCCACGCTGATTACGGTCATGACCGTGGCGCGGCTGGCGGCGACCTTTGTCGTGACGCCGCTCTCCCGGAGATTTGAAAAGCGGACGATTTTCATAAGCTCCATGCTGCTGTCTGCGGTGTGCATCACTCTGGCCTATGTTTTCAGGGAGAACCGGGTGCTGTTTTATATCGCTATGGGGCTGTATTTCTTTTGTCTGGTACCTGCGGGCGCAATGCTGATGCCCTGCATTTCCGATTCTGTGGACTACAACCTCTACCGGAAGGGCATTCAGGCCAGAGGCTTTCTGTACGCAGTCGCTTCCACCCTGAGCTATGTCGCCCAGTTCGTCGGCGCTATGGCCGCCAGTGCCGGGATGGTTCTCATCCGTTACGAATCGGCGCTGCCCGTGCAGAGTGCGGAAACCCTGTCGGGCATTCCCAAGATCACCTTTCTGGGAACGGCCGTTCTGTCGGCGCTTTCCATCCTGCCCATGCTCTTCCACCGGCTGAACCGGGACGTGATGGACAGCATTTACCGCGAAAAAAGTTTATGAACCACGATAAAAGTTGGGGTCAGGCTTACCGCCTGACCCCAACTTCTTATTTTCTTCCCGCAACCGGGGGCAAAAGCACATCCGCGTCGGTGATGACCGTGTTTTCGGGGATGCAGATGAACCGTCCCGCGTCCCAAGGGCCTGCCAGCAGGGTCTCCAGATACCGGCTGTCTCCGGGAACGACCCGGTGGGTCAGATGGAGCCGTTCGGCCAGCGCCTGCGTTCTGGGCAAAATCGACTCCACCGGGTAAGCCCCGGTGTCGATGACATTCAGGGAATCAAAATTCCGGTACATCAGCCGGATGATCGTCTCCGCCCGCTTGGGGGGATAGACCAGCCGGATGCGCTCCAGCTCATTCTCCATGCTCCGGCTGCTGCTGAGCCAGCTCTCCGTCAGGAAAATGCCGAAGCCCCCCTGCAGCGCGGCGTAGCGCTGCTCCATGGAGCCCATGAGCAGGGACAGACAATCATCCACCCGGGGCAAAATCAGCTGAAAGTTTCCCGTGTGCAGCCCCACCATCGCGCCGCCGCAGGTGCCGAAGGCCATCAGCACCCGGTCCGCGTCCTGAATGCCGTCCAGCTCCCGCTGAATGGCCTCCCGCAGCCGGTTCGGCACATCGTGATTGTTGTCCGTCAGAATGTGAAGGGGGTAGGAGATTTCTTTGCGCGCCATGGCGAGACGGACTTCCTTTTCCAGCGACGCGCAGCATAAAATTACCGTCTTCATGGGCAGAACCGCATACTTTGGGCGAAGGTTCGCTGGAACTCCGGCAGCGCCGCCAGTTCCAGAAATTCCGCCTTATCGGCAATGGTCTGCGCCCGCTGCAATTCTGCCCCGGAGCAGGCCACCCGCCGTGCGCCGCTGCCCGCCGCGTTGCCGATCGCCTGAATGCGATCCAGCAGCTGCGGCGGCAGAAGTCCGATCCGGCAGGCGCTTTCCGGACGGATGAAGCTGCCGAAAGCACCGGCAAGCAAGACCCGCTCAATGGTCTCCACCCCGCCGCCCAGCTGCGCCGCCATCAGTTCGATGCCGGACGCGATGGCGCCCTTGGCCATTTGCAGCTGACGGATGTCGTCCTGCGTCAGATAAACGCTGTCCGTCAGGCGGAAACACCGCTGCCCCTCCGTCTCGAAAATCCGGTCGCCCAGAGGAAGCGCCGTCCCCGGCTCGGCCAGCCTTCCCCGGGCGTTTACCACGCCCGCATCCAGCAGCACCGCGGCAATGTCAATCAGGCCGGAGCCGCAGATGCCAGCGGCCTCCCCGCCGCCGATCACGGACAGGGACAGCGTATTTCCCACCAGCGCGGCGTGGTCAATGGCCCCCGGCTCTCCCCGCATACCAAAGCGGATTTTCGCGCCCTCCAGCGCGGGACCGGCGGCGGTGGCACAGGCGATCATCCGTTCCCGGTTCCCCAGAACCATCTCCCCGTTGGTGCCGATGTCCACCAGCAGTGTACGCTTCTCCTCCCGGTCGAGGCCGGAAGCCAGAACGCACCCCACCGTATCCGCCCCCACATAGCCGGAAATATCCGGCACGGTGACGAGCGCCGCGTGGGGACAGCAGGGGAAAATGTCTCCCGCCTCCCCGACCTCAGCTTTGGTCAGCACCGGGGCAAAGGGAATTTTTGCCAGATTTTCCGGCATAATTCCCAGAAACAGCTGCTGCATACAGGGATTCCCCACCACGCTGATAACGCCCACCGTTTCCGGCAGCACCCCGGCCTGACGGCAGGCGTCCCCCAGCAGGGACCCCATCTGCTCCCGGATGAGCCGGGTCTGGGCTTCCATCTCCCCCGCCAGCGCCCGCTGGATGCGGCTGATGACATCCGCGCCGTAGCTCTGCTGGGGATTCACGGCAGAGGCCGCCGCCAGAAGATGACCGGTTCCCGCTTCCAGAAGGTAGCACACCACGGTGGTAGTCCCGATGTCGAAAGCCGCCATTGCCCCATCCCGCAGGGGCTGGAGTTCTACCTCTGCCCCGTAACCGTCAGTGAGTATCCGGGCGTGGGTCTTGGCTGCGGTTACGTGGACGGTCACGTCCCCTGAAACCGTATAGCCGCAGGCAAGCACCGGCTTTCCGCCGATCAGGACAGTGCATTTCCCGCACTTTCCGTTGCCCCCGCAGGGCGCTTCCGGCGCAAGGTTCGCGCTTCGCAGCAAAGTAAGCAGGTTCTCTCCCGGCTGGGCGGAAAGCTTCCTCCCGGCGGGCAGAACGGTAACAGTACAGGTCATAAAAGCCCTCCCTGCCTGAATTCCGGCCTTCTGCGCCGGGGTTCAGGCAAATTGCTGAATGTAATAAAAATATTCGTTATACTGAACTCCAATTAAAATCTTTAAAAAAGATTTTAATTGCCTGAAGGGCATGGAGTTCATATGAGACTTGTTTTGTGATTTCTTTCCTTATAAATCACAAAACAGGCAGCGCCTTCAGGCGATGCCTTCCTGATTAAAATTAAGATTTTAATCAGGAAATAGTATTAAAACGTATTTTTCATTGCAGAAAATCAGAATTATCCACAAATATCGCAATAATTTTACCGCATTTCCCCGTCCATGTAAAGGCAGCGGCTATTGGCATTCCGCACAAAATTTATGCCAAAATTTCTACATGAAAGGCGGCTGCCAGTTGGCAGCCGCCCTCGATATTACAGGATTATCGCGCCGCGATCTCCGCGACCATTTTCTGATAGGCTTCTTCCGTAATTTTGTACTTTTTGCGGATCAGAACATAGGCACACGTCAGCGCCAGAACCGGAATGACCACCATGCCGATTCTCAGCAGCAGCGTCTGCCGGGGCTGCACCTGCGCCGTGAAAGCGTTGGCCTTCTCCAACGCCTGGGCGCTGGTCATGCCGCCCTTTCCCACTTCAATTTCCAGCCCCGAGATGTTCTGGCTGACGGTGTAAATGCCGCTGATAATGAGCACCAGCGCGGAAATTCCCTGATTCACCGCCCCCGCCAGCTTGACGGAGAAGGAACGGATCGCGGAAATGACACTGTCGTGGCGCTCCCCGAAGCGAAGCTCGTCGTACTCGATGGTATTGTTGAGCATCACGATCACCGCCAGATTGTATAACCCCTGGAAGAAGAAAATGATGAATCCAATGGCGTTCAGCAGCACCACGTTTTTGGGCAGCACATAGCCGAAGCCCATCAGCATCCCGTAGCCCACAGCGATGGCCGCCATGCAGATCTTCAGGATGGCCATGCGGTGCATCCGGCTGGAAATGAAGGCATACAGCGCCTGCGAAAACAGCGTCCCCAGCCCGTACATCACCGTGAACAGGAAAATCAGGTCGCCGCTGTCGGCATAGCCGAATTCAAAATAGAAGAAATTCACGCCGAAGATAATCAGCAGTCCGTTCCCGATATTGAACAGCAGGGACGCAATGCCGATGGGCACCAGCTGATCGTTCCGCATGAAAATGGTGAACATCTTCCGAAGCGTCACCTTCTCCGCATCGTCCCTGCGGGGCGCTTCCCGAACCCCCAGAACCACTAAAGTCTGGAACGCGATAAACGCCAGCGCGACGATCAGCGCCGTCACCCGGTACGCCTGGATCGCGTTTCCCGCCACCACCGTGGGCACGATCCCCGCCACCGCGAACTGGCCGACGCAGATGAATACGCTCATCAGCGTCACCAGCGTGTCCCGCTCTTTGGGGTCGCTGCTCAGGCTGGGGAGCATTCCCCAGTAGGCGATGTCGTTCATGGTGTAGGTCATGCCCCAGAGAAGATACCCTGTGGCAAAAAAGGCGACAAAGCCCCAGCCCTGCGGCCGCAGGGTAAAGAGCGCCACGATCACCAGCGCGTTCAGAACCGCGCCGACGATGATCCACGGCTTGAATTTCCCGCTTTTGAAGTGGGTGTTCTCGATGATAATGCCCATCAGCGCGTCGTTGACCGCGTCCCAGATCAGGCAGACCACGATGGCCGCGGAGATCACGCTGAACTGGGCGACGGTCAACTTCATGGTGTACTGGACGTAGGTGAGCAGATACATGCTCACCAGCGCGTAGGCGGCGTCCCGCCCCGTCGCGCCGATGCAGTAGCACCATTTTGTTCTCTTATCCAAACTGTTTTTCATCCGCGTTACCCCCTTATGAGCTTCCGCAGCGCCTTGCCGCGATGGCCGTTCGCCTGCAAAACCATGGCTTCCGCCACCCGCATGGGCAGCATTCCGCCGCTCTGGCACACCACGCTGTCGATCATGCCGTTTTCCATGCCCATCAGGACCATAACGACCTGCGGATCATCGTGGGGGATGCCCTTGAACATGGAATACACCAGCGGCCGCGCCGCTTCGCGTACCATTCTCGCGATGGGGGACGCTTCCGCCAGCTGGTTCAGGGAGTCATACAGGCTGTATTCCCCCGGCTTCCGGTCGTCAAAATGGCTCAGGGGCTTTCCGTAAAGCGCCGCGAACTGCTCCCGGGTCACGCCGTGCAGATCTTTCTGGAAGTAGTCGGAAAGTCTCTCCCGGTCATTGCGCGTACAGGCTTCGCCCTGCACCGTTACCGTCTGCGTCAGACGGATATCCTGCACGGAGCTTCCGATAAGCATCCGGTATGTACCGCCGATCATCCGGAACCGGCCTTCGTCGAACATGGAGAAGCTTCTTTCGTCCAGCTCCATCGTGACGCGCTTCGTCTCGCCGGGCGCCAGCATGACCTTTTGGAAGCCTTTCAGCTCCTTCTTTGCCCGCAGATAATCGGCGGGCGGATTTTCCACGTACAGCTCTACGATCTCCGCCCCCGCCGCGCTGCCGGTGTTGGTCACATCCAGAGAAACTTGCAGCTTTCCGCCCTCGTAGGTTTCGCTGCTCAGTTTCAAATTGTCGTAAGCAAAGGTCGTATAGCTCAGCCCAAAGCCGAAGGGGAACCGCACCGGAATTCCAAAGCTGTCATAGTACCGGTACCCCACGTAGATGCTCTCCCGGTATTCGATGTCGTCGCTGCCGGTGGCAAAGAATCCATGGCATGGCGTGTCCTCCACCGCGTAAGGCCATGATTCCGCCAGCTTTCCGCTGGGGTTCACCCGACCCGTCAGCAGCTCGCCGCAGGCTTCCCCAACAGCCTCGCCGCCGAGGTACATCTGTAAAATGCCCCGCACCTTCTTTTCAAAGGCCATGTCATAGGGCGCGCCGCTGAAGGACACCACCGCCACATTGGGGTTTATTTCGCAGATTTTATCCAGCAGGCGCAGCTGATTTGCGGGCATGGCAAGGCTTTCCCGGTCGTAGCCCTCCCCCTCGTACTGGTCGGTCAGGCCGCCGAAAAACAGAACCGTTTTCTGCCCCGCGGCCAAAGCCAGCGCCTGTTCCTCCAATTCCCGGTTTTCCTCGTCTTTCAGAGAATATCCGGGCGCGTAAGTGACCGTCACCCCCAGCTTCCGCAGGGCGTCCAGCGCATTGGGGAAGCTGGCCGTGTTGATATGGCTGCTGCCGCCGCCCTGAAAACGCATCTGCTCCGCCAGAGCGCCGATGACCACTACGTCCGCATCCTGAGAAATCGGGAGTATCCCGTCGTTTTTCAGCAGGACGGCGCTTTCGCAGGCAAGCTGCTTTGCAATCTCGTGGGCGTCCGACGTATCCTTTTTCGCTCTGTTGTCCGGCGCGTACTTTTTCACCAGTTTTTCGATTCTTCCGGCGGCCTTGGCGATATCTTCCTCTGAGATTTCCCCCGCCTTGAGCGCCGCTTTCAGCTTCCGGGCATGGATTCCGTGGCTGTCCGGCATTTCCAGGTCCATACCCGCCTTCACGGCTTTCGCCAAGTCCGCGCAGGCGCCCCAGTCGGAAATGACCACCCCGTCAAAGCCCCATTCCTCCCGGAGAATTTCCGTGAGCAGGTGACGGTTTTCACAGGCATAGTATCCGTTCAGGCGGTTGTAGGACGCCATGACCGTGGCGGGACGCGCCGTTTTCACCACGTATTCGAAGGCACTGAGATAAATCTCCCGCAGGGCGCGTTCGTCGATCTGGCTGTTGGACGTCTGCCGGTTGGTCTCCTGGTTGTTGGCCGCGAAATGCTTGAGGGAGACCGCCACATTCTCCCCCTGGGCGGCGCTGACATAGGCCGCGCCCAGCCGTCCGGCCAGAAAGGGGTCTTCGCTGAAATACTCAAAATTCCTGCCGCACAGGGGGGAACGCTTCATGTTGATGCCCGGCCCTAAGAGCACGGCAACGTCCGCGTTCCACGCTTCCTTCGCAACCGCCCTGCCCAGCCGCTCCGCCGCGGTCACATCCCACGAACAGGCTAAGGCGCTGGCCGTGGGATAGCAGGTGGACACCAGACTGACGTTGTTCTGGCGCTCCTTTTCCTCCTGCTTGCGCAGGCCGTGCGGCCCGTCGGACAGATGGACGGAGGGCAAGCCCTCCACCTCCTGCGTGTGCCACATGCCGCTTCCCGTCAGAAGTTTGATTTTCTCGTCGATATTGCTCTTTTCCATGGGAATCCCTCCTTATTTCTCCCCTGCCACTGTTTTGTAACAGTGCTTATGCATCCCTTTCAGAAATCCACTTCATACTCAAAAAATCTTCTGGATTCACTCTGTGCCTCAGAAACCACCGTGGTATTTCCAGAAATCTTCATTGCCTTCAATGCGGCATCAATTTTCACCGCATCCTTCTCCTTTATTCCGGAAGAATTACTGAGTTTCAGACTGAATTCCTGATGAAACATTTGAGAATTCTTATCCATCCTCAGCGCAATCAGCGATTGAATACTGGGTTCACCGCGAAGGTATAGGAGCTTTGGTTCAATAGGCGCATGTCCTAAGCACTGCATCTCGGCCGCAACCTCAATATTGGAGTTGTCCGATATGGAAAGGTTGCGCTCCGCTTCGGCAGCACCAGCCCTTACATTGCCCTTTGCTTTCATATCATTCTTGGTTATGGATGCCTTCTTCTCTCTGTAGGTGACCCGAAAATGCTTTGCACCTAAATCCTGAGCAATTTTTTGCAGCTCATTGACTCTCGCGATTTTCAGATAGCCAAAATAGTCATCCAGCGCAATATACTTATCCCTGTCACTCGGGTCAATGTAATAAATTTCGCTGTCTGCATCAGGATATAACGATATACCAAATGCGCCAATCATATTCTTGTAGATATTCACAATGCGCAGTTCTTTCTGCTCCGAAATGAAGCCAACCGAACCCTTACACACTTCACTCTCCGCATGTTTCTTATCAATATCCACAACACGAATCAACTTTGAAAGCGTAAAATCGGTGCTATCCAAATCCTCAAGGAAAACGGGCTGTAGCGCCTTTCTCTCCTTTTCCCGGTTTCTTGCTTCTGCATTATCTCTCATGGCATTGGCAGCATTCTGAGCTGCATTACCAATCGAATCTGCCATTGCAGACACATCCTTAAAGTCAAAAGAACCATCGCCGTTTTGGTCAACTGCCTTGATAATTGTATCTTTTGTCTTCCCCAAGAAGGCTTTTGCGTTCTTCCCCGCCCCAATGGCGGCTTCTCCGAGATTGATTTTCTTAACTTCCATCGTATTTCTTCCTTTCTGTAAGTGCTTCATAATAGGAATTGTAAATAATGCGAAGATTTTTATTATCATATCACGTTCAGAAAGATGTCGCAAGAGTTTTGAAAAAGAATTCTTCTGATGCTTTCACCTCAAAATGCCCGTGTGTTTCGGAAAAACCATTTCCATAAATAAGCGCCGGACAAATATTCAAGCGTCTGCGGTCAATGATCGCAGACGCCTTGTTTCACTTTAATGCCTGTATCCGCCGGGTCAGCGCTTCCGCAAAGCGTCCGATGTGTACCCCGTCAATCAGCCGGTGGTTGACCTCCACGGAAATTCCCAGATACACCCGTTCGTTTTCCAAAGCATACTTCCCCCAGCAGATTCTGGGGATGGAATCGTCTCTGGCGTTTGGGGCCAATAACTCCCGTTCGTTGGTCACGGCGGTGACGTCCATCCACGGCAGACAGGAGAAATAAATCAGATCGTCCGCCTGCCCCGCCATGTCGATGAAACAATCCTGCTTGCCGCTGACCTCTCTGGCTTTCCCGCAGAATTCGACGATCGAGCCGTCACAGGGCATGGTCACGATATGAAACAGCTCGCTTCCCTTTTTGAGATCGGTAAAGCTGGGCTTCTGCTCCCCCAGCTCCACGACGTTTTCTCCCCGTATCCGGCAGGCAAAGGCCGGTACGTCCTGCAATGCCTTGCAGCAAAGATAAATCAGGCCATAATAAAAGGAAATCTTCCGCTCCTTACAGTAATTCCGAAGCTCCGTCACGTCCTGGCGGAATGTGACGGCGTAAAACGGGTTGGAAATTCCGCTGAAAAAGTTAGGGTCTATCTGAAAACCGGAAATATGACCAACAGCGAGGGATTTTTCGTCTGATGAAGCCATTTTTCCGCAGGAATACTTTGTGTATTGCAAGGGAAAATGGTGCACAGCAGGCGGAAAAGACCCGCTGTTTGGGCGTGTTGACGGTTTTCAGATAGACCCTAAATATCTCCCGTCTCGGCCAAACTGCCTTGTCAATGATGCGATCCATAATGTCTCCCTTTGCCCTCTTTGGGGCACACCTGAAAAATAAACACATTTTACCGCAAAAGCGGTCTATCCAATCTTGCCGTGTTATGGTATAATCATATCATGAATTACGGCGGCATTGCAAGCCGCCCGGAATACCAACAGAAATGAGGACGGCTGCTATGGAAAAAAAGCTGTACAAATCCAACCAGAATAAAATGATCGACGGCGTCTGCGGCGGTATCGCCGAATACTTCGGCATCGACCCCACCGTGGTGCGCCTGATCTGGGCGCTGTTCAGCCTGATGGGCGGCTGCGGTATCCTGGCGTACATCATCGCCGCCATCATCATTCCCCGCAATCCGGTCTGCTGACGGGGCGGAATACGTCTAATCCCAGATGCTCAGCTGTCCGCCGTCGTCCTTCTCTTCAAATGCCGACAGATAGCGGAATATCTGGTCATTGTCGTGGACGATCCCGTATTTTTCGCACTTTCGGTGGAAGAGCCGCATCAGCTTCTGGCTGTTTCCGCTCTCTATCATATATTGATCGCCGTAGGTGCGGATATATCGTTCCTTCAGCCCCGGAAACAGCCGGTCTAACTGTTCATAAAAATACTCCCGGTTCCCTTCCCGGAGCGTCAGGCCCATGCCGAAGCAGATGACCCCGTAAACCTTCGCCTCCGCGCACATATCCAGAATGCCGGAAATATTTTCCTCCGTATCGTTGATAAATGGCAGGATTGGTGACAGCCACACAACGGTCGGTATCCCGCAATCCCGCAGCGTTTTCAGCACTTCAAAGCGCTCTTCCGTGGTGCTGACATTCGGCTCGATTTTCCTGCACAGATCTTCATCGCAGGTGGTCAGGGTCATTTGCACGACGCACTTTGTCTTTTCGTTTATTTTCTGCAAAAGGTCTAAATCCCTCAGGATTCGATTGGATTTGGTAATGACCGTGAATCCGAAGCCGTATTCATATACCAGCTCCAACGCCTTTCGGACGTTTCCCAGCTTCATTTCCAGCGGGATGTAGGGGTCGGTCATGGAGCCTGTGCCGATCATGCACTTTTTCCGCTTACGGGTCAGGGCGTCCTTCAGCAATTCGATGGCGTTTTCCTTGACCTCGATATCCTCAAAGGCGTGCTCCATGTGATAGCAATTGCTTCTGGAATCACAGTAAATGCACCCGTGAGAGCAGCCGCGATACAGATTCATCCCGTTTTTCGCGGACAATATTCCCTTTGCTTTCACGAAATGCACGATGTGTCCCCCCTGCCCCGGCGCGGCGTGCGCGGTTAATTTCTCTGTTCTCCCCATTATGCAGCTATGCGGTGGGCAAACCGCTTCTGCCTGAATGGGGAGATTTTTTTGTCCCCATTTACAGGAAAAAGGCAGACACCACGGCGGTTCCCCATGTCTGCCTTTATCTTATCTCTTTCCGCCGCCAGTGTCAACCGGCGAGTCGGAGCATACGCCCCGAAACGGATAAGCGATAAGGTGAAATCCCGCTTGCAAATTCTTTTCGGAAAGGATATACTAGAGGAAAACGCGTCCGCATTTTCAAGCGGACGCTTCGCCGAAAAGCTGCATTTTCTCAGAAAAGAGGAATATCCCATGAATTCTGCCTTTGATACATACTTTACGAGTCTTAAAAATAAGAAAATCGCGGTGCTGGGACTGGGCGTCAGCAACCGGCCGCTGGTTCGGCTTCTGCTGGAATACGGCTGCGACGTGGTGGGCTGTGACCGGACGCCCCGGGAAAAGCTGGACGCCGAGGTTCTGGAGCTGGAAGCCATGGGCTGCAGGCTCCATGTAGGCGACGGCTATCTGGACGACGTGGAGGCGGATATCCTGTTTCGCACGCCGGGGATGCACCCCAATAACCCCGCCATCGAAACGCTCCGCAGCCGGGGCGCGGAGGTGACCTCCGAAATGGAAGCGTTCTTCGAGGTCTGCCCCTGCCCAATCATTGGCGTCACCGGCTCCGACGGCAAGACGACCACCACCACGCTGATCTCCGAAATGCTGAAAGCGGAAGGGAAAACCGTCTGGCTGGGGGGCAACATCGGCACGCCCCTGCTTCCCCTTACGCGGCAGATGAAGGAGACGGATCTCGCCGTGGTGGAGCTTAGCTCCTTCCAGCTCATGGACATGAAGCGCAGCCCCCAGCGGGCAGTGGTCACCAACCTCGCGCCCAACCATCTGGACATCCACAAGGATATGCAGGAATATGTGGACGCGAAAAAGAACATTTTCCGCTATCAGGACGGAAGCGGCCTTCTGGTGCTGAACGCCGACAACGACATCACCGCCGCCTTCCGGGGCAACGGCACCACCCGGTTCTTCTCCCGCAAGGGCATGGCCTACGTCTGCATCGAAGACGGCGTTATCTGCCGGAACGGGAAACCGATTCTTCCCACCAAGGACATTCTCATTCCCGGCGTCCACAATGTAGAGAATTATATGGCCGCCATCGCCGTGGTGGAGGGGCTGGTGTCCGACGAGACCATCCGCCATGTCGCCGAAACCTTCGGCGGCGTGGAGCATCGCATTGAGCTGGTGCGGGTGAAGGACGGCGTGCGGTTCTACAACGATTCCATCGCTTCCAGCCCCAGCCGCACCATTGCGGGTCTGCGCAGCTTCCCGGAAAAAGTGATTCTGATTGCCGGCGGCTACGACAAGCACATCCCCTATGACGTGCTTGGCCCGGAGATCTGCGCCCACGTGAAGAAACTGTATCTCGGCGGCGCGACCGGTCAGAAGATACGGGAAGCGGTGGAACGCTGCCCGGAATATGACCCGAAGGCTCTGGAGATCGTGGACTGCGGCAGCTTTGAGCCTGCCGTCCGTGCGGCGGCCGCCGCCGCGGAGCCGGGAGACGTGGTGCTGATGAGCCCCGCCAGCGCCGCTTTTGACCAGTTCAAGAACTTCATGGCGCGGGGAGCGTTCTTCAAAAAACTCATAAAGGAGCTGTAAGCGTGGATATTACCAAAGTGACCCGCCCGGCGCGGAAGCTGCTGAAGCTGCAATACTGCGGCGCGGTGATCGTGGCCGCAGGCACGGCCTCCCGTATGGGGGGGATCGACAAGGTCATGGCCCCGCTGGGCGGCGAACCCATGATCGCCCGGACAGTGCGGGCATTTCAGGACTGCGACGCCATTTCGGAGATCGTCGTCGTCACCCGGGAAGACCTGATCCTGCCCATTACGGGGCTTTGCAAAACCATGGACAAAGTCACCGCCGTGGTCGCCGGAGGAAAAACCCGGCAGGAGTCGGTGAATCTGGGCTTGAACGCCCTCTCGGATAAGGCCAAGCTGGCCGCTATCCATGACGGGGCAAGGCCGCTTGCCTCCTGGCAGCTGATCGACCGGGTGGTTCGTGCGGCAAACACCTACGGCGCTGCCGCCCCGGCGGTACCCGTGAAGGATACCATCAAGGTCGTAGAAGGAAGAATCGTGAAATCCACCCCCGACCGGGCGTCGCTGTACGCCGTGCAGACCCCCCAGGTGTTCGATTTTGACATTCTCCGGGGCGCGCTGGCCAAGGCGCAGGCGGACAACGCCAAGGTCACGGACGACTGTTCTGCCGTGGAGCGGATGGGCTTCTCCGTGAAGATCGTGGAGGGCGACGAGCGGAACCTGAAAGTCACCACCCCCCTTGACCTGAAAATCGCAGAGCTTCTGCTGGAGGAAACCAGATGAGGATCGGGCATGGCTACGACGTGCACCGGCTGGTGGAAGGCCGTGACCTGATACTGGGCGGCGTGAAGATCGACTACGAAAAGGGGCTGGACGGCCATTCCGACGCCGACGTGCTGCTCCACGCCGTTTCCGACGCCCTGCTGGGCGCGGCGGGGCTGGGGGATATCGGGCGGCATTTCCCGGACACCGACCCCAAGTACAAGGGTGCGGATTCCCTGCTGCTTCTGAAAAACGTGGCGGAAAAGGTCGCTGCGGCGGGTTATCGGGTGAGCAACATCGACGTGACCATGATCGCCCAGCGGCCGAAGCTGAAGGATTTCATCCCGCAGATGGAGGCAAACATCGCCCTTGCGGTAGGAATTGCCGCTTCCCGGGTAAACGTGAAGGCCACCACGGAGGAAAGGCTGGGCTTCACCGGCACCGGCGAAGGCATGGCCTGCCACGCGGTGTGCCTGTTAGAGGAATAAAAGAAAGCGCGGACACGATCTGTGTCCGCGCTCAAACTATGCAATTTTACCGGTGCAGTGCCTTGCGAATGACGGGGACGATCAGCAGGGCGATGCCGCCGCCAATGAGCGCGGTGATGAGCTGCGGCCAGCTGAAGGTGGCAGGGAGGGCTTTCAGCATCGGCTCCTTCAGCGTGCCGGCCGCCAGCAGAGACGGTGCCATCACGCCGCAGACGACCTTCACCACGATGAGGTACAGCACGGCAAACTTCCCCAGAGCGGCAATGAGCCACGCGGCGATCTGCTGACCGACCTTCCTGCTGTCCGTACCGGCAATCAGCCGCAGCAGAACCACAAACACGGTGTTGCCGACCATGATGGCGGGAAGAACAAGGATCTGCGGCGCGATGCCCAGCAGGTAGGCGAGCACCGGGGAGAGCACGGCCACGACGATGCCGCTGCCCAATCCGGCGGTCAGAACGGTAACGGCCAGCACGGCGTTGACGCAGGAGCCGGTGACGAACTGGCCAAAGCCCTTGGTCAGTGCCTGCAAAGCGACGAGAAGTGCCAGCATAACGGCGGTTTCGGTGATCCAACGTACTTTTTTGTTCATGGTAGATACCTCTTTCCCAATTATTCTTTGGAGATCACGCCGGAGTAAGCGGTTTTGACGCTGACGCCGACCAAACCTCCGATTTTGCCGGACAGGGCGGCAATGGTATTCTGGGGCGCGTCCATGGCAATGGCGATAACGCTGACGCCCCGCTTGCGGTAGGGGATGCCCATTCGGCCGATGATAAATTCCCCGTACTCATGAAGCAGTGCGTTGAGCCTTTCCACCATTTCCCCGTTTTCCACGATGATGCTCATCACCGCGAGTCTGGTTTCCACGAAAACACCTCCCAACAAAAATTGCCGCACCCTGACGGTACGGCAACAGCAGTAGACCCCGGAAATTTCCGCGGCAAAACACCATATTCGCACCTTTCAGGCAGCCCGAAAGCTTACTGTCAGGATCGTTGTATATAGGATAGCACATGTGAAAGCCTTTGTCCAGCCACGAAAGCGGAAAACCGCGAAAAAAATGGACGTTGGAAAAATGAAAAAAAGCTATTGACAAATTCCGCAGGTATGCTATAATACAGAAGCTGTCCGAACAGCGAACCAAATATGGGGGTATAGCTCAGCTGGGAGAGCGCTTGAATGGCATTCAAGAGGTCAGCGGTTCGATCCCGCTTATCTCCACCAAAAGCTCGAAAGAGTGAAGAAAAACCTTGAAATCATCTGATTTCAAGGTTTTTTCTTTTCCAAAAGTGGAAAAATCGCAGTATTTGCAAAAGGCACCTGTGCGCTTGATTTTTGATGGAAATTCTGAAAATCAAGAGTTCAGGTACGATGAGGAAAATCAGGATGAATTTTCCCGCGCGGGACGCGGGGCTTCCTCCAAACAGCATCAACCGCTGCACAAGTGGCCCCAAATCCTTTCCCCTGCCGTCAATACAGCGTCTCCTCATTTTCCGCAAACAGCTTGTCGTTTACTGCAAATAGATCCATTCCGTTCAGAATCCCGTAAAGGATAATGGCGTCCCGCCTGTCCTTGGGATAAAGCTGGGCAAACCCGCATTGCTTCAGAAGTTCCTGTGTTTCCTCCAGCGATGCATTCAGGCCAAAGCACAGGCACAGAAGACGGCTGCGGGAGGGATTGCGCCGCCCGGAAAAGACCTGATGCAAATATACTTCGCTCATACCGGACCGCTTGGCAAGCGTCGCTTTGGATATCCTCCGCTTCTGGAAAAGCCGGTTCAGCAATTCGCAAACGCTGTCCCGGTTGAAGCTGTCCTGATTTTCCGATAAGAATTGGTCGAGACTTGGAGCTTCCATCAGCTCCTGCCGCAGATTATTCGTGTCTTTCATGTTCCACCGCCTTTACAACCGTGTGTTTTCTTTGTATAATCATACTGGTTCAGGCGAGCAAAATCAATATGCGCTTTGCATAGCGTAAGAGGGTGAGCGCGATTTATCCATATTTGTTATCAAGCATCGAAACGGACTATGAAACCGTAAAGACGATCAAACATAGCGAGCGCGGCAGTGTTTCGCTTCTGCAAAACAAACAGAACGGAACACGCTTTATTTTTCGCCATTATCGCGGAAATGGGGAGGTCTACCGGAAGCTGCTGGGAATCTCCTGCCCAAACCTGCCGCAGATTATGGAGACTGCGGAGCAGGATGGTATGGTGTTGGTGCTGGAAGAATACATACAGGGGGATTCTCTTGCCTACCTTTTGGAGGGCGCGCTGTTCTCCCGCGCCGAAGCGCGAAAAATCACCATGCAGCTATGTAATGCCCTGTGGGTGCTGCATAAATTGGGCGCGGTGCATCGGGACATCAAGCCGGAAAATGTGATGATCCGGGGCAGCGAGGCGATACTCATCGACTTTGACGCTTCCCGCATTTTCAAAAGCGACACAAACCAGGACACGCAGATCTTGGGAACCACAGGCTATACCGCGCCGGAGCAATACGGGATTGCCCAGACGGACGAGCGGGCGGACATCTATTCTCTTGGGGTGCTGCTGAATGTCATGCTCACGGGAAAGCATCCGTCAAAAGAACTGGCAAACGGCCGCTTAGGCCGTATCGTGCAAAAATGCACCATGGTAAATCCGGAAAAACGATACAAAAGCGTGCTTTATCTGATGGAGGCGCTTTAAGGAGAGAATAACATGAAAAAATGCAGAAATTGCGGCGCGGACTTGCCGGAGGGCGCTTCCTTTTGCCCCCATTGCGCCCAAAGCCAGATTGAGAGGCAGGAAGTAAAGCCCCCGCGTCTGTGGCGGAAAAAGGCGCTGATTGCGGCTCTGTGCGCGCTTGTGCTGGCGACGGCGGCACTGGCGGTGTTCCTGCCTCACCGCCCCAAAACCTACGAGGGCGGCGCGTCCGTCACTTATACCGATCAGGACGGAACGTATGAGCTGTTTGTCGGCACTTCTTTAAACAACATTGAAGACAAGCAGCCGGAGGAAAAACGGACGCTTTCTCTTTCCGTGGACGAAACCTCCTACCTGCCTGCCATGCTTGGCGTTTACCGGAACGGAACGCCGGTAGACCCGGAAGCGTTTCTTGCCAAGGTGGAGCGCTGTATCCTGGAAGCATTCCCCAACGAAAACGGTGCATTGGATATCGCGGAGCCGCGCTATAACGAGATGTTTAGCGCCGCTGTTTTGGAAACGGATGTGGTTTTTACCGGAGCAAGCGGAACAAATGAGCTTGTCTGGACGCTGACAATGAAAAACGGCGATACCATTCGACTAAAGCATACCTTTGAGGTACTGCCCCTTGTGCATGCGGCTTTTACAGCGGAAGATACCCCGCTGAATACCATAGAAGATTTGAAGGCGCTCCTTGACCGCATCGACGGGGAGGTTCCGGCAGACACCGTCGTGGATATTTATTTGCCGCCGGTCACCTACACCGGCGATCTGCACATATCCTCCCGCGCGGTGAACCTCTACGGCTGCTGCGACGGCAGCGGGCGAACCGTGATCGAGGGAAGTCTGACCGTCAGCACCCACGTCCCGGACAAGGTAGTGCTGCATGATCTGGATTTTGTGGGCAACGGCGGCCACGGGCTTACCGCCACGGCATCGACGATGATTGAGAATTGCTCTTTCACAGGCTATGACATCGGCGCGGCCGTGGAAAACGGCGGCATGATCGGCGTGGAAGCCTGTACATTCCGGAATAACAAAATCGGATTTTCCTATGATACATTGCGCTATTCCTTTTCCAAAGACGGATTTCCGGACTGTAGGATTGAGGGCAATGATGTTGGCGTTCAATTTGTAAACCTTCCCGGTGCAATGCCGTTGGACTTTTTCGGTACTGTTTTTTCCGGAAACGGAACGGATATTGACAATCCGATCCAGAACCCCATCGACCTGTCAAATGCGATTTTTGAGTAAAACGCACTGTTTTAAGTTCCATTTCTTTGATTTTACTGCAAAATGCGGGAGATTCACAAAATCTTCCGCGTTTTTGCTGCGTTCCCATGATTTTGGGCAAAAAAGAGAAATTTCCCAATACTATGCAGCCAGTTAATTGTTTTCGGGATTTTCGCGCTGTATTCTATTCCTGTACGGGTTTTGGATAATGCGCTTAAAAGCGTTTTATCCGGCCGCAGGGCGTCCTCCGTGTCAAAGTATGTGCAAATGAAGGGCGTTCCCGCAAATATCCGTATTGCGGTTGAAAACTTGTCGCAAAAGAAGTGAGGTAGATATAAATGAAAGCTATGGTTTGCGAAATGTGCGGTAGCCAAGATTTGGTAAAACAAGACGGAATGTTCGTCTGCCAAAATTGCGGTACAAAGTATTCTGTGGAAGAAGCAAAAAAACTGCTTGGCACAGTTAAAGTTGATAAAACTGAAGAAACAGAAAAACTTCTTGTGCTAGCTCGCCGCGCAAGAGAGGACAACAATAGTGAGAACGCTGAGAAGTATTATGGTCTGGTTTTGCAGGAAGACCCCGACAACTGGGAGGCAGCATTTTTCCAAGTTTATTATCAATCTATGCAGTGCAAAATAATGAATATTTCAAGTGCCGCTTATTCCGTTGCGAATAATATTGATAGCACAATGAAACTTATTTCTGAAATGCAAGATACCGATGAGAAAAACAGGGCTTTGGATACCGTCATTTCTTATGCGCAGTTAATTGCTTCTATGCTTGCAAGTGGTGCTATTAACCATTATACTCAGCATTCAAGTGTTAATGGTGTATTTGGAGAATGCAGTAATAGAGTGGTAGCGGTTAAATCCATCTATGAAATGCTAGAAAAGTCACTGAAAAAATACTGCACGTCCAATACCAGTAGGCTAGTTGCTGTACAAAAAGCAGAAAATAGCTTCCTGTCGAAAAATGGAAAATTTTTTAACACAAATTACCTAACAACAGAGACAGCACGACTTACAAACGAAATTAAAGACAAAGATACCTCTTACACGCCTCCCACCGTTCAGACTGGCGGCTGCTACGTAGCTACCGCTGTATATGGCTCCTATGACTGTCCCGAAGTTTGGACGTTACGCCGTTTCCGTGACAATACTCTGGCTGAAACATGGTATGGCCGCGCATTTATTCGTACCTATTACGCAATCAGCCCGACACTTGTAAAATGGTTTGGCGAAACTGCATGGTTTAAGAATATGTGGAAACCTACCCTTGACCGCATGGTTGAGCGGCTAAATGGGGAGGGCGTTGAAAACACGCCATATAATGACCGAGAATGGTAATTGTGGGAGCGGGGCGCGTGTCCCGCTCCTTTCTCTGTCCGTTTCATTAGGGTATAGCCCAATGACAATGGAAATCCCCTTGCTTTTCTGTTTCACATATATTATATCATAATTTTTGAAATATTTCAAATTGCATATATATCCTATTAACATACTTTGGGATTTGTGATAGAATAATGACAGATAAAGCAAGGGGGATTTCACAATGCGGGTTTTCTATGTGTGCTGCTCCACCATCGAGCAGAACGAAGCGCGTCAGCTGAAAATGGCGGAGGAACAGAACGCCGAAAAGGTATTTGTGGACAAGGCGAGCGGCAAGAACACAGACCGCGCCGCGTTTAAGGAAATGATGGCTTTCGTCCGTGCGGGCGATACCGTAGTAGTCGAGAGCATTTCCAGAATTGCGCGAAACACGCGGGACTTGCTTTCCATCGTGTCAGAACTGACTGAAAAGGGCGTGGAGTTCGTCAGTCTGAAAGAGAACATCGACACCACCACCCCGCAGGGGCGTTTCATGCTGACCGTGTTCGGCGCGCTGGCTGAATTGGAGCGGGAGAACATTTTGGAGCGTCAGCGCGAGGGCATTGAAATTGCCAAAAGCGAGGGCAAGTATAAAGGCCGCAAGCCCATTGATTATGACGAGGCGCAGATGAAAGCCCTTTGCAAGAAATGGCGGGCAGGCGAAATCACCGCCACGGCGGCTATGAAAGAGTTAGGCTTGAAGCCCAACACGTTCTATCGCAGGGTAAAAGAAATGGGGCTGTAAGCAGCCCCGCAAACACGCAATCGATTCAAAAATTCAAGCGCACATGAAGCAGAAAAGTAAAGTGTGCGAAACGGGCAAATGAGAAAAAAGCCCTTGTATTTCAACGGTTTTTCCTTTTGGAGCGCTTGCCCCTGACGGACGCTGCCGCGGCCGTCAATGGCATTCAGGAGGTCAGCGGTTCGATCCCGCTTATCTCCACCAAAAGCAACAAACCGCAAGGCCGAAAGCCTTGCGGTTTTGTTACACCTACAGGTTCGGATACACCCTTTACCACATCAGTACACAGCTTTTAACGATGACGGTAAACTGGAATTCCCATATACTTTGTCAGTGCCTCCTCGAGGATGTCAGCTACGTGGCCGCGGACAAAGCAAACATGATGTTCATATCCATTTTCGCAAACATAGCGCAACAGATTCTGCAGGTTCTCAATATAACAGTTTGCTACACCGCCTTTGGTAGGAATCACCTCATCCCGGAACACCCCTTCGCCAAGATAAGCCTTGACCGTTCCCCGCTGGTCATCCGTGGTTAGCCGAATGAATGTCATATCTCCGGCAGCCACATGGCCCTTGCAGGCGCCAAAGCAATTCTCCTTACCAAGCGTAGAACCAAGAACGTCCAGACATTCAATCTCCACATCGTTTTGGAAAAAGGACTTCGGGAAGTTGGAACAGTGCAGTGAAACACAAGCATTGCGCTCTTCTCGGATGTTATTGTTCCAGTCCATCAGCGCAGGTGCCGTTCCGGCCGCAAGCCAAGCAGCCAGCATAGACAATGCACCAGTCACATCGCTTTCACACGCAGAAGGCTTACCGTTGTCACCCATCATGCTCATCGCAAGGCAGGTCGCACAACCGTAGTTGTTTTCCACACTATCCCAGCATTGGACAGTGGACGCATCGCACTGGAGATCCTCTATCGCCTCATCAATCACAAGGCACAACTTTGCCTGCTTTTCCATCACCTCATCGCTGATCCAAGCAGGAACGCTGCCGTATTCACGAATTTCTTTGATTTTCGCCGCAACTTTTTCAGCATCGTTGTAGTGCATTGCCTTGAAAATAATCTCAGAAAAATCAATTGTTTGGACACTAATTCCATGCTTTTGCAGCAGCTTTTCAGAATAACGGACTGTATTGAAGGCGATGGGTCGGGCACCAAGCATCGCAATCCGCGCACCTTTAAGGCCATTGACTACAGCGCAAACACCCTTAAACCACCGAAGATCGTCCTCAAATTGCGGAGATTCAATCGGGCAAGTGTGCAACCGGGTCAGTGAAAACGGAATGTTTCTCTGATACAGATTATTGCATACCGAAATCTTTCCGCAGAATGCATCTCGGCGATTTGCCATATCCAGCTTGTCAAAATCATCGTCACAAGCCTGAATCAATACCGGAACATTCAAATCCGCAAGCTGAATCGCTTCCGCAATGCCCAACTCTTCGCAGAAGTTGGGCATGATGACGACGATGCCGCAAATCTCCTCACGGTGCGCTTTAAACAACTCCGCACAGGTCTTTGCCTCATCAAACGTGAGGACCGCACCATATTGCGTATCCGTTTCCCCCACCATAATGTACTCGTATCCCAGCTTATCCATTACCCGCGTTACTGCATCTCGCGCAGTTTTGACAAGCTTAGATGGAAAAAACGATCTTGTGGAAACAATGATTCCAAATTTGTTCTTTTGATTCATACGTTACCTCTTCTTTTCCGTGACCATCGCCACTGCTTTTTTCCAGCCTTTATACAACCGTTCCCGCTGCGTCTGCTGCATGGAGGGTTCTACCTGCGTGTATTCTATACTGCTAAAAATCTCTGTCTGCGTTGCTATGCCGGCAGACAACGCTGCCAGATATGCAGCGCCGGCTGCAGACAGTTCTTCAATGCTTGATCGCTTGAGCGGTGCACCAGTCATATCTGATACGAACTGCATGAGGAATTGATCATTCGTCGCACCGCCATCCACGCACAAAAGCCCAACAGTTTTTCCGCAAAGTGCAAGCTGTTCGGTGATATCCCGAATCTGATAGGCAATCGCTTCCTCCGCCGCACGTACAAGATGCGCTTTTTTGGTTGCTGCCGTTATTCCGCATATCATCGCACGAGCGTCGTTATCCCAATAGGGCGCACCGAGGCCGGAAAACGCCGGCACGAAATAGACGCCGCCTGTATCTTTCACTTGCATAGCAAACTGTCCGGATTCGCGACTGGTTCGGATCAGTTCGAGATCATTGACCAACCATTTGATCAGTGCACCACTATAGTTAATGTTTCCCTCGAGCGCATAGAAAACCTCTCCGCCACGTCCCCAGGAAACACTCTCCACCAACCCATCCGGCACCCGCTTCGGTCTGGAGGCTCCTGCATTCATCATCACCGAAGTTCCCGTTCCAAAAGTTGCTTTGGTCATTCCTTCCGCAAAGCAGCCATTTGCAAACAATGCCGCATGACTATCTCCCAGCACGGCAGCAATTGGAATCTTTTGAGGGAATAAACCATCAAAATCAGTCATTCCAAACAAGTGGTCACTTGGAACGATTTCCGGGAGGCAGCTCCTACGAAGTCCAAACATCTCGATTAAGGAATCATCCCAGTCCAGCGTGTCGAGATTCATCAATTCTGTGCGCGATGCATTAGAAAAGTCTGTCTTATAGCTCTGGCCATCTGTCAATGTGTAGACCAGCCAAGTATCAATTGTACCGCAGCACAGTCTATCCTGTTCGAGCAATTCTGCCGCCCTTGGAGCATTCTGCACCACCCATGCCATCTTGGGTGCCGAGAAAAACGGAGAGTTATTAAGTCCGGTTTTCTCGCGGATCAACCGGGCATACGGCGCAAGTGCGTCCGCAATAGGTGCGGCACGGCCGCATTGCCAGACAATTGCATTATAAACCGGCTGTCCGGTCTCACGATCCCAGCAAACAACCGTTTCCCGCTGGTTGCTTAAACCAATTGCCTTAATTTCTTCCGGCAGGATATCAGCCTGCTCGACAACCTGTTTTGCTGCCGTGTTGACATTGGTAATAATCTCGACTGGATCGTGCTCAACCCACCCCCGTTCATCGACAATCTGTCGATGGGGCAGATCACTTCGGGAAATAACCGCTCCATATTTATTGAACAGCACTGCTTTTGTTCCCGCAGTGCTCTGGTCAATCGCCAGTATGTAGCTCATCCTATTCACGCTCCAGCCGTTCTTTGATTGCGGCACTAATCCCTTCGGGGGTCAGACCATAGTAGGCGAACAACTCCTGAGATTTTCCGATTACAACCTCCTCCGGAAGGCCTAAGAGTCGCATCGGTGCGCTACCGCGTAACTCTGCCGCAATATGCGAAACCGCTTCTCCAAGGCCGCCTCGTGTACTGTGTTCCTCAACAGTAACAACGGCACGGGTCTCGCGCAGAGCTTTCTCTACTGTCTTTGTGTCCATGGGCTGTATCGTAAAGCAGTCGAGCACCCGCACAGAAATACCTTCAGCTTGCAATAGTTCCGCTGCTTTTTTTGCCGGTGCAACCATTTCGCCGCATGCGATAATCGTCGCATCCGTTCCCTCGCACACTGTCTTTATCTTTCCAATTTCGAATTTTTCCCCAGCCTCATAAACAGGCGGCACGTCCCCGCGGCCCATACGCATGTAAACCGGGCCAGTGAATTGGCAGAGCAGATCGGTTAGATACTCCGTCTGCACAGCATCACAAGGTGCAAGAATCGTCAAATTCGGCAACGCACGCATACTCGCAAAATCGTGCATCGTCGTATGTGTGCAGCCTAAAGGTCCATAGCTAACACCAGCGCTGACTCCAATAATTCGGACATCCGTCCGGTTGTACGCAACATCCACCTTAACCTGTTCATACGCCCGCGCCGCAAGGAAACAGGCTGGTCCCGTCACAAAGACTTTCTTCCCTGTCTTTGCAAGTCCGGCAGCTGCTGCAACAGCGTTTTGTTCCGCAATTCCAAATTCAATCAGACGGTCAGGCAGTTGTTTGCCAAACTCTCCAAGGGTCACACTGCCGCGGGAATCGGTCGCAACTGCAAAAATATCAGCATTTTTCTTTGCATTCTGAAGCAGTTTTGCAGTAAACGCCTTTCTGCAAGAAACCATCGCCATCTGTCATACCTCCCTGAGTACCGTCTGGATGTCAGCTTTGATCTGTTCATACTGTTCCTTATTTGGAATCAGATGGTGCCAGTCAGCCTTGTTCTCCATTATCGGCGAGCCCTTTCCTTTGACAGTCTGGGCAATAATTGCTACCGGTTTTTCCACCGTTCTATGCCGCAGCGCCTGCTCCAGAGCAACGTAATCGTGTCCGTCACATACAAGCACAGAAAAACCGAACGCACTGATTTTATCGCAAAGATCGTCAAGGGGCATTACGTCTTCAGTTCCACCGGAAATTTGCAAGCGATTACGATCCACGATCAAGGTAAGATTGTCCAGTTTATACTTTGCTGCGGACATCATTGCCTCCCAGACAGAACCTTCGGCGAGCTCACCATCACCGGTTAAAACATAGACATGTGCCGGGCTGCTGTCTGCTCTCAGACCGATTGCCATCCCAACGCCGAGAGATAACCCGTGTCCCAGTGCGCCGGTCGCTGCTTCGACACCAGGGATTTTGCTGGTTGGATGCTCCGCAAGACGAGTCCCGAACATCGTGAAGGTATCCAACTCCGATTTATCTATTAATCCAAATTGGGCAAGCACAGCATACAGTGCCTCAGCACAGTGACCTTTGCTGAGAACAAAACGGTCCCTACAATCAGCACCGGCTTTAATCTTATCGATGTCCATAACGCTACCATATAGGGTCGTTAGGATATCCATGCAGGACATACTCCCGCCAATATGGCCCGATTTGTGTTCATATACCATTTCAAGCACATCGAGCCGAAGCTCATATGCGGTTTGTTTTAGATTCCTTAACATATTTTTCGTCCCCTTCGGGTTCATAATGCACTAACGGGACGGACGTTTCAGCCCGCCCCATTGGCAAAAGTTTTTATCCGAAATAGAATTGTAGTTTTTCAATCATATCATTGAGGATGAAGTGGCTGTCAATGTCCTTATAGACACGAACCTTCCGGCTGCTTGGCTTGGACCAATCATACTTGCCGTCCAGACCCACATCGCCCGGAGCATCATGCATCTCGTAACGGCCCATTGTGTTATTGAGCATAATACCAACTACCGGGGAATCGCCAAGGCTCCAAAGCTCGCCGCCAAAGGAAGTCGCTGCCGCTGCTTTAGACACACTGGCACCACCCATCATCGATGCTGTGGCAGGATTGTCTGCCATTGCTGCAATTATTTGGTCGAACTGCTTGCCAAAATCCATCGCATGTTCAACGAGATATTTGCCAATCTTGCCACAGGGGTAGATCTTGTTCATCATCTCGAAATAGCTGATTTTCATGGTAGTGTAGACGTTCATCGGCACCTGCCATAGTTCAATATTGCTCTTGTAAAGTACCCGAGCCGCGTTGATATCGTTTCCCTGGTTGAATTCAAAATTACCTTCCGGATAGGCACCGCCACCAATCCAGACCACTGTCAGCTTGTCCGCAATACGCGGCTCCATCAGGTAAGCAGATGCAATTTCTGTCGTCGGTCCCAGGAAACATACAAACAGAGGACGAGGATCATCCTTCATAGCCTCTTCGATGATAAAGCGGGCACCCTCACTGTCCACAGGAGTGTTCTCATCGGGCAATGCGGTCACACCGCCGTGGAGAATATTCACTTCGTCGCGAATATCCATTAAGGTTGCCAGATTAACCAGCTCGTCATAGCTCTTCTGCTCTGTTCCCTGCACATTCATAACGTGACCGTACTGGGCAGCGATCATTGCCTTAACGTCAAAACGAGGCGTCATCCAAAGATGTGCAACACAAAACTGGTCATCACATTCATTGTAAGCATCTGTGTCACAGATAACGCGAATCGCCTTTTCACCCGGGAATTCAAACGGCCTCTTTTTTAACATGGTTCACTCCTCCTGCTTTACATATTGTACCTGTTTCGCAACTCGCTGCATATTAAACAGGTCGCGTTTTACTTTTTCCATCGCTTTACGTTCCCGTACCGCCATAATTGTCATGATTGTCAGCAGGAATGCACCGGTTATCGTATTTTTAATGTCCGGTTCTACGCTAAGCGCCAGCAGTCCATAGCCGATGATATTCATGGTCAGGATGCCGGATATAACGCCGAATACGATGTTGACCCAACGGGTAAGCATCAGGCCAAGGAACACACCAATCATTGCACTAAAGATTGGTGTCATCGACTGCAGACCGGTGGCTGCAGCGGTACCTGCGCCTCGGCTCAGCGAGATAATTGCGGAAAAACCGGCGTAAAACGAGGCGACAAGGAATCCCTTTCCGTACACCTTATATTTGTCAATACCTGCATTTTTTGCGAGCTGGGCGTCACCGCCAACAGCACGGCAGTTCGAGCCAAACACGCTGTATTTGTGCAGATAGAACATCAATGCACCCAATCCAACCGCAATAAGGATATTCCACGGTGCCTTGCCTAGGATTGTCTGCGCACTCGTAATGACCAGTGACTTATTCTGTGCAACAACCGCACCCAGTGCGCCGAGCAGCAGGCAATAGGCAATACTGATGACCAGTGAGTTGGTACGAATAACCCTCAGAACCAGAGATTTGAGCCAGCCTACTACCATTGTTGTTGCAAGAGCTCCCACGACAAGACCGGGGACGCCGAAGGATTTTGCAGCGATTGCCGCAACAATCGTGCCGAGAATTGTCTCTGCTGCGACGGACAGATCCATATTACCCGAAATCATACCAAAACTCATGCCCCAGCCCAGAATGATAGATTCGATAGACTGGATAAAGAGCAGATAGACCACATCAGCACGCCAGAACACATCCGGCCGTAGCAGCGCAAAAATCAGATAAACCGCGCCCGGTATAATCAGGGCGGCAAAAACCCCCTGTGCAAATCGTTTCGTGTTCATAAATATCCCCCTGTGGGTCAAATCCGACGGCCGGCGGTTTCTGCCAGCCGGCCGTCACTCATTCAGCCGGTTACTTGCCGTTACGGTCAAGCAAATCCTGCAGACTATAGCTGTCAGCAATCGCCTTCAGGTCCTCAAAAGTGAAGTCGGGGTTGTTGAGTACGAGGCAGTTCTTGATTTCTTCCTCGCTATAGAGGTAACCAACTTCGTTAATATAGTTTGCATAGGTCTGAGCCTCTTCGTTGCTTCCCAGCTTAATGAACATGTCCTGTAGCTGCACCTTTTCTTCAGTAAGAGGTGTGCCGTTGAGGATGTTAATCATCTGAATTGCAGTGTAGGTGGGGCCAGCAAAGTGGCCGCCAACGATGCCGTGCAGAGCACCCTGCTCCATATAGTCAAATTGGAATTCGTTAAAGTCGATACCTGCAACCTTAATCTTATTAATGTTACCAGTCTGTTCCAGAGTCTGGACAATGCCGGGCAGGCAGTACTGAGTCATACCTGCAATAATAATGCCGTCACACTCGGGATAGGCAGTGAGGAATCGCTCTGCGATGGTTGCACCGCCTGCAGCAGTGAAGGTCAAAGTGAAATCGCGTTCTTCGGCAAGGACGGTCATTCCGTATTCCTCACAAGCCTTTGCAATACCTTCGTCGCGCATGTTTGCTGTAGTACCACCAGTAGGCAAGCCAATCATGCACAGATTCTTGCACCCCAGTTTACCAAGCACACTGGTTGCCCAGTAGGCAGAGTCGACATCGTCCTCATAGGTAGTACCGACGAAATACTCAGAATTCATGGCAGCTTCGTAATCCTCGGTGCCCTCTTCAAACTTGTAAAAATAAGTGCCCCAGTATACACCTTCTGGATCACAGATTTCTGCTACCTTTGCAGGAGAGATCATCGCGGCAGGCACCAGAATGGCATCACAACCTGCTGCAATCAAGTTCTGCAATGCAACAAGGGTTTCTTCTGCAGACATACCAGTTGAGGTCGCAGTAACCAGTTCGCAACCGAGAGCCTCAACGGTCAGCTTAAGCTGATTCAGCAGAGGGGCAGTTGTTGCATCCGCCGAGCCTGTATCGAGAGTACCAATCTTAAAGCTGCCGGGACCTGCTGCTTCATTGTCTTTGACACCTCCCTCAGCACCGCAAGCAGCGAGGGAAAAGGTCAAAACGAGCGTCAACAATAATGCTACAAACTTTTTCATTCTTTTTTCCTCCAATAATTTTTATTAAATGTCTATCCAGACATTGAAAACATAGTTTACATAGTCGCACTCTTTTCCTTGAGTCGGGAGGTCATAATCAGGACTAAGACAAAGATCAATCCCTTAATAACCTCCTGCATACGTCCGTCAATGCCAAGAAGCACCATCCCATTGGTCAGCACCGAGACGATAAAGCAGCCAATAAAAACACTGCGCAGCTTTGCTCCTGTTCCACCCTCGGAAGGCATTCCGCCAAGGGTAAGTGCAATCATAACGTTAAACTCAAAGTTGGAAGCCGTACTGGTACTAACTTGACCGCCTCTTGCCATTGAAAGCAGAGAGATCACACCGCCAGTGACTCCCGCCGCAACAAAAGCCAGAAGTTTTGTCTTGCGGATATCCACGCCGGATTGCACGGTCGCCTCCTGTCCAGAACCAACCATCCGACAGTGCTTGCCAAATGCGGTATAACTGAACAGCCATCCAACAAAAACCGTCGCAACAATGGTAAATGCCAGAGTAAACGGAAGGCTATCAAAAAAGTTAAGCACTTTCGGCACTTTAATATGACCTATTGGTCCGAGCAGTGTCGTAAAGGTTCCCTTCAACAGGAAGGAAACACCGAGGGTCTGGATAAAGACAACGAGGCCAACTCTTGAATAAAGCAGTCCGTTCAGTATGCCGATTCCAATACAGACAACAAACGGGATCACAAAAATCAGCAGATCCACCCCTGTGACTTCCACTGCCTTTGCCGCAAGGAGACTCGCAAAGCAAACGACACTGCCGAAGGAAAGATCAAAAGCACCTTGTGCGAACAGAAAAGAAAGTCCAAGCCCTCCAATGATAAATAGCACCGACTGTGAGAAAATTGTTTTCAGGTTATATGCACTGAACAGCAGTCCTTTAGATGCGACCCCGAACACCGCGACCACAAGGATCAAGCTCACCCAAGGGAAAACATTGACCAGTAGCTTCGTATTGAGCTTTGATTGGATCTTCATCTTCGTCCCTCCCTCAGATCATGCTGCTGACGAGCTGATTTTCATCGATTTGGGCGCTGCGAGGAATTTCCTGCACAATCTCATGATTCTTCATAATCAGGATTCTGTCACTCATTCCAATCAGTTCCGGCAGTTCTTCTGAAATCATGATCATAGATCTGCCCTCTTTTTTGAATTGCTGCATCAGCTTGTAGATTGCTTCCTTAACACCAATATCAATACCGCGGGTTGGGCAGTCCATGATGAGAATTTGTGAATCGTTACCCATCCACTTTGCAAGAACGACCTTCTGTTTGTTACCGCCCGACAATTCCCGGCAATGCTGGTCGCTGCTGCGCATCTTGATTGCCAGCGCGTCCGTCCATTTTGCAGCGAGTGCTTTTTCCCTTTTGGGGTTGATAAATCCGTGTTTTGTCAGCTTGGGTAAACTTGGTAAACAAATGTTGTCCTGAATGCTGGCATTTAGTATAATCGCCTCAGTGTCCCGGTTTTTCGAGAGATATCCAACACCCAGCCGGATTGCTTCACGAGGAGATGTGATTGCCTTTCCGCCTACCGTCACTGTTCCACTATCCGGCTTTTCAATTCCGAAGAGGACCTTGCCCAACTCGTGCATTCCGCACTCAGCAAGGCCGCCGATTCCGAGGATCTCTCCCTTGTGCAGCTCGATTGTAACGCTATAAACATTAATCGCATTGAGTCCCTCTGCACGTAGAACGACCTCAGGCTGATAATCCGGTGCATCGTCAGCACGGTAGAGGTTGTCCGCTACCTCACGTCCAACCATCAGGCTCTTGAGGCGGCTCTCTTCCATCTGCTCTTTGAAAAGGGTTTCGATATAATGACCGTCACGCATAACAGTGACACAGTCGCAGATATCAATCAACTCCGCAAGGTCATGGGTGATGAAGATTACGGCACCACCGCGATCTCGCACCGCACGCATATTCTGATACAGAATATCGCGTCCATGTTTTGCAAGTGCATTGGATGTCTCGTCAATAATCAGCAGCTCCGGCTCAGAGTACATTCCCCTTGCGATTTCAACCAGTTTTCGATCTTCCAGGTTCAGTGTGCCTGTTATAGCCTGCGGGTCGATGTGCTCACCGCCAATTTGAGAAAGAATCTTTTTAGCTTCAGCATTCATCGTATTGTAGTCGATGCAGCCGTGCTTAACAAAGCGCCTCTCTTCATTAAGAAAGATATTCGCCGAAACAGGGATTGAACCGATCGTGCCAATTTCCTGAACAATGAGAGATACGCCTTGTTTTGCGGCATCTACCGAAGAAGTCGGTGCATAGTCCTCTCCTCGAAGCAGCAACCGACCGCTGTCCCGCTGTTGGATACCCGCCACAATCGAGGAGAAGGTGCTTTTTCCAGAACCGTTTTCTCCGATTAGTCCATGGATCGTTCCGCGGCAAACTTCAATGTGGAAATCCACGACTGCCTTTGTAGCGCCAAAGGACTTATATATTCCTTCCGCCTTGAGTAATACCTCATTCACGCTGAACCCTCCATAAAATTTAGTTTAATTTATGCTTAACTTTATATCAGAATTTAGTGCGATTGTCAATACTTACATTGCAATATCTCTAAATTATACAAATATTCCATGTTTATTTCAGTCAGTCTGCCTATTTTTCGTCTAAATCCGGCATTATTTAGCTAAATTTTTTCTAAATAGTTTTCAAAATATTTTGCTTTTTAGTTGACAAAAAGCCACTTTACATGTTATTATATAACCAACAAACGGATCGGGGGTTGATTCTATGTCTATTACAGCTAAAGAGCTTGCAGAAAAGCTCGGTATTTCCGCTTCCGCTGTATCGATTGCTTTAAACGGGAAAAAAGGGATCAGTGACGAAAAACGTGATTTCATTCTCCGCGCCGCAAAGGAATATGGTTTAAAGCGTCCGTTGCGCAAATCCTTTTCCTCTACTTTTATCAATCTTGTTATCTTCAAAAAGCACGGCATGGTCTATGGCGACACGCCTTTCTTCGCTGCCGTGACCGAAGGAATCAGTGCAGAGGTCGCAAATTCCGGTTATAATCTTCAAATTAGTTATTTTTATGGTAATCAAGACAACGCAGAACAGCTCAAGTCGCTCTCGATGTCCGACTGTGCCGGTATTATTCTGTTGGCAACAGAAATGGAACAAGAAGACATCCAGCAATTTCTGACCATCGGCAAACCCATTGTCGTACTGGACTGCTATTTTGAAGGAACACTGCTTGACTGTGTTGTAATCAACAACAGCCAAGGCGCATATCTCGCCACCAAACACCTGATTGAATTTGGTCATACCGATCTTGGTTACATCCACTCCAATGTTCATATCAATAATTTTGTCGAGCGATACAACGGTTTTACAAAAGCAATCGCTGATTTCGATATTACCAACCGCTGTTCAGTTACCCATATCCATGTTGGGCCCACACAGGATAGCGCATACAATGATATGACTCGGTATTTGCGCAGCGCTGACCGCATTCCTTCCGCACTGTTTGCAGATAACGATATCATTGCAATTTCCTGCATGCGCGCCCTCAAAGAACGCGGTTACAGGATCCCTGAAGATGTTTCTATCGTTGGATTTGATGACATGCCGATGTCCTATGTCACTTCTCCAAAGCTTACGACTATCCATGTTCCAAAAGAGCTTTTGGGTGGAAGCGCTGTTTCCCTTTTGCTTAAGCAGATTGCGTCCAGTGACTCGCAGCCTGCGACGATTTGTATGCGCATTGGCACAATGCTGGTATTGCGGGACACCGTATATGACTTGCGAAAATAAAGCCTTCCAAAAATCTCCCGTATAGCTAGGGTCTATCTGAAAACCGGGAATATGACCAACAGCGAGGGATTTTTCGCCTGATGAAACCATTTTTCCGCAGGAATACTTTGTGTATTACAAGGGAAAATGGTGCACAGCAGGCGAAAAGACCCGCTGTTTGGGCATGTTGACGGTTTTCAGATAGACCCTAGTACATCCCGGCGCCTTATTTGGTAACGCTGGCTGCAATAGAGCGCACTCGTTATCACAAATAATCAGCACTGCCAAGCAATGAACTGAACCCCAAATGTTAGACATGCAAAGCTACCATTTGCAATCCTGATTGGCTGCCTTGGTTTCGGCATATCCTTGACTTCTGACTGAGAGGTTTTAGGTTTTGTGTTCCTCTCTCTTTGTGCCTTTATTATATAACACTTTATCTCAGACCTGTCGTATTAAGATGACTGGTTATCTGAGAAGAGCAAAGAAAAAACGAGGCAAAAGCCTCGTAAAAAAGAGCATGGTGGCGGCGTTCCTGTGTACCACAAAGCGGGACTTCCACAGTTGTTAGAAAGATGTTGGGAAGGAATGTAAAACACAAGCAGGAGTTGTTTTGTTCTGAAAGAGAAGATGAATAAAAGTTGATTTTTTCGGGATGCTGTGCTAACATCATTATAGAGCATTCAAGAAGTTAATTACCCTTTTATACAAGCAGTTGGATAGTAATGGAATTGAAAAACCACTGTGGGACAACACTTTTTCGATTCGCTGCACCGAAGTTTCCCTGAGCCGTGGCAACGGCTCGATGGCATTCAAGAGGTCAGCGGTTCGATCCCGCTTATCTCCATCAAAAGCCTTGATTTCTTTGGAAATCAAGGCTTTTTCTTGCTTTTATCGCTTGTGATGTGTGATTTTCTTCGGTTTTCACCAAAAGGTAAACGCTGACCTGTGCTCTTGATTTTAGGCTAAAAATTATGAAATCAAGAGGACAGATATTATGGCTAAAATCAAGTTAGTAGTGAGTGCAACCATCGAGGAAACCTTTTCCGACTTCATCATTTCCAAAAAGGCAAAGGGACTTGCCGAAAAGACTTTGCAAAGTTATCAAGCCCAGTTTCAAGCCGTGGCGCGGCACTTGGATGTAAAGATGGACATTGCCATGCTCCAAAAGGCGGATTTGGATGCAATGATTATCAGTATGCGCACCGCGCACCTTTCCCCCAACAGCATCAACAGTTATACACGTACCCTCAAATCCTTTTTCTCTTGGTGCAATGAGCAAGGCATTACCCGCCTCAATATCCCGCTCTACAAGGCGGAGGAAACTGTGAAAGAAACCTATTCGGATTTAGAACTGTCCGCATTACTAAAAAAGCCCGACATTCGGAAAGCAACCTTTGCCGAATATCGGGATTGGGTGATTATCAACTTTTTATTGAACTGCGGCAGCCGAGCCGCGACAGCTAGAGCAATTCATACTGAACTCCAATTAAAATTTTTAAAAAAGATTTTAATTGCCTGAAGGGCATGGAGTTCATATGAGACTTGTTTTGTGATTTCTTTCCTTATAAATCACAAAACAGGCAGCGCCGTCAGGCGATGCCTTCCTGATTAAAATTAAGATTTTAATCAGGAAATAGTATCAAATCCGAGATGTGGATTTGGACGGCGGCGTGGTGTTCTACCGCCACACAAAGAACAGGAAAACCCAGGTCATTCCCCTTTGTAGTGCCATGGTGTCCATTCTGCGGGAGTATCTGCGGCACAGAGGCGGGGAGGCGGCTGATTTCCTCTTTTGCACAGAACCGGCTCTCAACTGACAGAGAACGGTCTGTGGCAATCCATAGCGAGGTATAACACGCAGCGGGGAGTCCAAAAGACAAGCATCCATCTGTTCCGCCACACCATTGCCCGAAAGTATTTGATTGATTGTGGCGGAGATAAAAGGGCATAAAATAGAGGGACAGCCGCGTGCCCAATGTCACTAAGTCAGCAATATTGACCCAAATGGGTGCGCCCCGGAAATTATCAATTTATTCGTGGGGATTATGCAGAAGCTCGTGGGCTTTGCCCTTGAAGTAACCGTTGTAGAACACGTCCATCAGGGGGTTCTCGTTGGACTTTTTGATGGCCATGCCGCCGTCCGCTTCGTACAGTCCCTTAGTGCGGGTCTCTGCCCGGCGCACCTTGGTGCCGTAGACCGGCTGGCCGCCGCCCATGACGCATCCGCCGGGGCAGGCCATGACCTCAATGAAGTGGTACTCCTTCTCGCCGGATTTCACGGACTCCAGCACCTTCCGTGCGTTTGCCAGACCGGAAGCCACGCAGATCTTCACATCCAGACCGTTGTAGGGAACGCTGAATTCCTTGATGCCCTCGTCGCCCCGTGCGCCGCACTCCGCGATCGCACGCAGGGTTGCCGGGTCGTGGCCCTCGATCAGACGGCGCAGAACCGCTTCCGTCACGCCGCCGGTAGTGCCGAAGATCACGCCGCCGCCGGAGCCGATGCCGAAGGGCATATCGCAGGATTCGGAAGGAAGCGCCTCAAAGTTGATGCCGTGGGCGTCGATCATCCGGATCAGCTCGGTGGTGGTGAGCACGTAATCGGTGTCCTTCTCCTCGTGGGTGTAGCTCTCCTTGCGCTCCGCCTCCATTTTCTTGGCTGTACAGGGCATGACGGAGACTACGACGGTCTTTTTTCCCTTGGCGTTGGCCTCGTCCCGGTAGTAATCCTTCAGGATGGCGGAGAACATGGCCTGAGGAGAACGGCAGGTGGAGATATTTTCCTTGAATTCCGGATATTCGTTCTCCACGAACTTGACCCACGCGGGGCAGCAGGAGGTCATCAGCGGCAGGTTGGCGCCAGCCTTGACCCGCTCCAGAAATTCCGCAGACTCTTCCATAATGGTCAGGTCGGCGGTGTAGGCGGTGTCGAAGACCTCGTCGAAGCCCATCCGGTGCAGCGCCGCTACGACCTTGCCCATAGAGTTCTCGCCCTTGGGCAGACCGAAGGCTTCACCGATGGCCACGCGGACGGCGGGAGCGATCTGGGCGACCACGCGGGTGTTCTTGTCACCCAGCGCCTGCCAGACGTCGGTCATGTTATGGTGAATGGTCAGGGCGCCGGTGGGGCAGACCACGCGGCACTGTCCGCAGCTGACACAATTGGTCATGGCCATCTTGCGGTCGAAGGCGGTGGTCACGGTAGCGTCCGTGCCGCGGTGGGCAAAGGCCAGAACGCCGATCCCCTGAAGCTCCGAGCACGCCCGGACACAGCAGCCGCACAAGATGCACTTGTTGGGGTCGCGGACGATGGCGGGAGAGGAAAAGTCTACGGGCTGGATCTCCCGGTGATTTTCAAAGCGGACATTGTTGATGCCCAGCTGGTAGGCCAGCTTCTGCAGCTTGCACCTGCCGTGCTTGTCGCAGGTGGTGCAGTCCCGGCAGTGGGCGGCCAGCAGCAGCTCCACGATGAGCTTGCGGTTCTTGCGCAGACGCTCGGTATGGGTGTAGATCACCATGCCGTCCCGGGGCGGCTCCGCACAGGAGGCAAAGGTCTTGCCCCGGGCATCCTCTACGGTGCACAGACGGCAGGCGCCGAAAATGGACAGCTCCGGCTGGTAGCACAGGGTCGGGACCTCGAAACCGGCCTTGCGAATGATGGTCAGAACATTCTTCTCGTCGGTAAATTCTACCTTTTTTCCGTTGATTGTAATAGTACCCATGATTGCCCTCCTTACGCTTCGATGTAGATGGCATCAAAGGCGCAGTTTTCCTTACAGGCGCCGCACTTGATACACTTGTTGGAATCAATGGTGTAGGGCTTCTTGACCACGCCGGAGATGGCGTTGACGGGGCAGTTCCGGGCGCACTTGGAGCAGCCCTTGCAGAACGCGGGATTGATGACGTACCGGCGCAGAGCGGTACACTGCTTGGCCCGGCACCGCTTATCCACAATGTGCTCGACGTACTCGTCCCGGAAGGTGGCCAGAGTGGACAGAACCGGCAGCGGGGCGGACTTGCCCAGACCGCACAGTGCCATGCTCTGGATCATCTTCGCCAGTTCTTCCAGCGTGTCGATGTCCTCCAACTTGCCCTGACCGTTGACGATCCGCTCCAGAATCTCCAGCATCCGCTTGGTGCCTTCCCGGCATGGGGTGCACTTGCCGCAGGATTCCCGCTGGGTGAAGCTCATGAAGAACCGGGCGACTTCCACCATGCAGGTGTCCTGCCCCATGACCACCATGCCGCCGGAGCCGATGATGGCGTTGTATTTCTTCACGGAGTCAAAGTCCAGAGGAACATCCAGATGTTCTTCCGTCAGGCAGCCGCCGGAGGGGCCGCCGATCTGCACGGCCTTGAATTCCGCGCCGTCCTTCAATCCGCCGCCCACGTCGAAGATGATCTGACGCAGAGTCGAACCCATGGGAACTTCGATCAGGCCGGTGTTTTCAATGGCGCCGGTGAGGGAGAAGGTCTTGCAGCCGGGGCTGCCAGGGGTGCCGATGGACTTAAACCAGTCCGCGCCCTGCAGAATGATCTTGGGGACGTTGGCGTAGGTTTCCACGTTGTTCAGCACCGTGGGCTTCTCCCACAGGCCCTTTTCTACGGTTCTGGGGGGCTTGGTTCTGGGCATGCCGCGGCTGCCCTCGATGGAAGCGGTCAGTGCGGAGCCTTCGCCGCAGACGAACGCGCCCGCGCCCCGGTTGATGTGCATATGGAAGGAGAAGTCGGAGCCGAGGATGTTGTCACCCAGCAGTCCCCGTTCCTCCAGCTGGGCAATGGCGTTGCGCAGCCGTGCCACGGACATGGGGTATTCCGCGCGGACGTAGATGTAGCCGTTTTCCGCACGGACGGCGTAAGCGGCGATCATCATGCCCTCGATGAGCTTGAAGGGGTCGCCTTCCATAACGGAGCCGTCCATAAACGCGCCGGGGTCGCCCTCGTCGCCGTTACAGACCACATAGCGCACGGTCTCCTTCTGACGGGCGACCTGCTTCCACTTCCGTCCGGTGGGGAAGCCGCCGCCGCCGCGGCCGCGCAGGCCGGAGCGGTCCACTTCGTCGATGACCTCGTCCCGGGTCATGGCGAACATGGCCTTCTTCAGCGCGTCAAAGCCGCCGGAGGCCAGATACTCGTCCAGAGATTCGGCGTCGAACTTGCCGCAGTTTTCCAGAACGATCCGGGTCTGCTTCGCGATGAAGGGAATTTCATCGGGCTGAACGTAGACCTTTTCGCCCTTCTTGTAGAGCAGGCGCTCGATGACCTCGTCGCCCAGAACGCTCTTTTCCACGATCTCGGCGCAGTCCCCGGGCTGAACCTTTACGTACTGAATGACCTTGTCACTCTTCTGGATACGCACCAGCGGGCCAAGCTCGCAGAATCCCTGACAGCCCGTCTTCTTGACGCCGACGACCGTCTCGCCGTCGTGGCCGCCGCAGGGAGAGAACACCAGCTCGATGCCGGGGGTCTCTTTTACCAGATCTTCAAACCGCTCATGGATCTTATGGGAGCCGGTCGCGATACAGCCGGTGCCGGAGCAGACCAGAATCCGGCAGGCATAGCTCTGAATCTCCAGCTGCGCCTGAACGCGGGCCTGATTCAGTTCTTCACAAGTTTTGATCATCAGCCTTTCCCCCTCAATTCCGCAATCAACGCCAACGCTTTCTCCGGTGTCATGGAGGGATGCACCTGCTCATTGACCATCATGGTAGGCGCCAGACCGCAGGCGCCCAGACAGGACACCGTTTCCACGGTAAAGAGCATATCGTCGGTGGTGTGTTTTTTCTTGCTCAGCCCCAGCTCCTTCCAGAGTGCCTCCAGAACCGGGGTAGAGTGGCGAACGTGGCAGGCAGTGCCATCGCAGACCTTAATGACGTACTTACCCTTTGCCTCAAAGGAGAAGTTCTCATAGAAGGTGGCGACCGAGTACGCCTTGGCTTCGGTGATCCCGATCTGCTTGGCAACATAGCTCAGCAGCTCCGCAGGAAGATAGCGGTACTCCGCCTGAATATCCTGCATAATGGGGATCAGGGACCGTGCATCCCGGACGTAACGGGAAATGATCTCGTCCGTTTTGCGGTAATAGGATACATCCAGCATGTTTCTTTACCTCCTTGCGCGTTTATGCGCGAATTTGGGAGTATGGCTTACTAAGATTTAGTATATCATAAATCCACAATTTTTCCATGAGCTAAATTCCCCATATTTGTTCATATTTGTTCACATCTTTTGTAAAACACCACATATTCATACTGAACTCCAATTAGAGCCTATCTGAAAACCGGGAATATGACCAACAGCGAGGGATTTTTCGCCTGCTGAAGCCATTTTTCCGCAGGAATACTTTGTGTATTACAAGGGAAAATGGTGCACAGCAGGCGGAAAAGGCCCGCTGTTTGGGCATGTTGACGGTTTTCAGATAGGCCCTAACACAGCAAGCCACAATATCCTGAAAAAGTCCGGTTTATTGGACAGATAGGATGCTACAATGTTCCCAAAAGCAAAAAGGGGAACATCATCATGGCACGTACAGCTGAGATTACTTTCAAAGAGTTTCGCCGTCGCTACAATACCGAGGACGCTTGCAGAGCAGAGTTGTTCCGCCTGCGGTTTCCCAATGGGTTTGTCTGCCCTAAGTGCGGCTGTGTGGAATACTATCCCGTTCATGGCCGCAACATTTATCAGTGCCGTTCCTGCCGGCACCAGACTTCTGTTACCGCAGGGACGGTTATGCACCGTACCCATTTGCCTCTGACGCTCTGGTTCTGGGCGATCTATCTGTGCGCAACGGACAAAAGAGGGATTTCCGCTGTTCAGCTAAGCCGCACACTGGGGATCTGTTATGACTCCGCGTGGCACCTATTGGATCGAATTCGTACCGCTATGGGTCAAAGAGACGAAAAATACTTGCTTTCCGGCATTGTAGAGTTGGATGACGGCTATGTTGACGGACCTTCCCATAACGGCAAACGAGGTCGTGGTACGGATAAGGCCAAGATTGTGGTGGCCGTATCCAAAACAGCAAACAGTGCACCACTGTTTGCCAGGATGAAGGTAGTAGATAACGTACAGGGAAAGACTTTGCAGGAAATCATCGACCAGTATTTTGTGCCTAAAACGAAGGTAGAATGCGACGGTTACAGAAGCTACCTGAATCTGGAAGGTGTGGAACTGAACACAAAGAAATACGAAACAGATGATCTGCATTGGGTACACAAGGCAATCAGTAGTGAAAAGCACGGGAACATCCAGATTCTTTCCCATGCAAAGGTCGTTCGGGGAAATCTGATCTACGACCACAAAGACCAGCTTCGGTAAAGGAGGTTCCATGAATCTGAAAATTCTGCTGCACCGGCTGGTGGTTCCGCCCTAGTAGGGTTACCTTCTCCCTGCAATTTCGTGGAAAGGAGCGTGATTTGTTATACCTGTTCCAGTACCAACCCTCAAAAGGTAACCGTCACCAGCGGCGGCACCACTTCGGTCAGCTTCTATAACAAGCTGAACACCGGCTCCATCAGCCTGACCAAAACCACCGAGGACGGCAAGAACCTGTCCAGCTGGCAGTTCGGGATTTACTCAAATTCTGCCTGCACCACGCTGGTTTCGGGGCCGCATACCACAAATACCAGCGGAAAGATTTCTGTCACCGGACTTACCCCCGGCACTTACTATGTGAAGGAGCTGGGGCATACGGACAGTACCATAATCTTTCTAAAAAAAACAGTTTACTGGGTGCCAAATGAGAACTATAATGGTACTGAGGCGTGGTTCACATTCTCATTGTGAACCAAAATAGAAGCACTCAGGAGGAAATTCTTATGGATGAAAGACTGAACCCCTTATTTACCCCCTGGAAAATTGGAAATGTGGAGATCAAGAACCGCATTGTCATGACCTCCATGGGCGGAACCGACCTGTTCGGCTGGATGGAAGTGAACCACTTCGACAAGGCCGGCGCGAAATTCCTGATGGAAGTGGCGAAAAACAACGTGGGCCTGGTGCTGCCCGGCTGTCAGCCAGTGTACAACCCCATGCTCGGTCAGTGGCTCCACAAAAATAAGAAAATGTACGATGATCTGGCAAAATGGATGCCGGAATTCCACAAGACCGGGGCCAAGCTGTTCGTCCAGCTCACCGCGGGCTTTGGCCGCTCCTTCACCGTCAGCGAAATGATGGAGACGCTGTACAACAACAAGGCTCTGCGGGTGCTGTCCAAGCCCTTTATGGACTTAGACAAGATCACCGCCTCCGCCAGCCCTTCGGAAAACCGCTGGTCGGATAAACTGCCCTCCCGGGAAATGACGAAAGCGGAGATTCAGGAGATCATCGATTCCTTCGCTAAGAGCGCCGCTCTGCTGAAAAAGGCCGGGGTGGACGGCGTGGAGGTTCACGCGGTGCACGAGGGCTATCTTCTCGACCAGTTCACCCTGAAATATGTCAACCAGCGTACCGACGAGTATGGCGGAAGTTTGGAAAACCGCTACCGCTTCGCGGCGGAGATCGTCAAGGCCATCAAGGCGGAGTGCGGTCATGATTTCCCCGTGTCCCTGCGATACAGCGTGGTTTCCAAGACCAAGGGCCTGCGGCAGGGCGCTCTGCCCGGCGAGGACTACGTGGAAGCGGGCCGGGATATGGCGGAGTCGGAGATCGCCGCGAAATTCTTACAGGACGCGGGCTACGATATGCTCAACTGCGACAACGGCACCTATGATGCCTGGTACTGGGCCCACCCGCCCATCTATATGCCGGAAAACTGCAATCTGGAGGATGTGAAGCACATCAAGAAGTTTGTGGATATTCCGGTGGTCTGCGCGGGGCGCATGGTGCCGGAGACGGCCGCCGAGGCCATTGCCGCCGGGGAAATCGACGGCGTGGGCTTTGCCCGGCCCTTCCTGGCCGATCAGGCCTGGGTCACCAAGCTGATGGAGGGCAGGCCCGAGGATATCCGGCCCTGCATTCTGTGCCACAACGGCTGCTTCAATATGTGCCACTACAAGGGCGTGTCCAACGATCAGGATCTTTCGGACTCTTTGCATCTGGCCCGCTGCGCCGTCAACGCGGAGACCATGCAGTGGGATAAGCACTACATCAAGGAAACGAAAAATCCTCAGACCGTCCACATCATCGGCGGCGGTATCGGCGGCATGGAAGCTGCCCGGGTGCTTGCTCTGCGGGGCCATAAGCCCATTATCTACGAAAAGAGCGATAAGCTGGGCGGCACCTTCATCGCCGCCAGCGCGGAGAGCTACAAGGGAAAGCTCCGGGATTTGCTGGCATGGTACATCCGTCAGATGGAACAGCTTCATGTGGAAGTTCATTTCGGCGAGGAAGTATCCGATCTGTCCGCCTTGGAGGGACAGCAGGTGATTGTTGCCACCGGCTCCACCCCCAGAGTCCTGCGGGGCGTGCCGGGTCACGAAAAAATGATCGAAGCCTGCGAATATCTCATCGGCACTCCGGTGGGACAGAAGGTGGCAGTCATCGGCGGCGGCCTGACTGGCTCGGAGATTGCCTATGAGCTGGCCTTGCAGGGAAAAGAAGTGACCATCGTGGAGATGAAGGATGATTTGGTGTCCCAGAAGGGCGTGTGCCTTGCCAACAGCTCCTACCTGCGGGAGTGGTTCGCCCTGCACGAGGTACCGGTGTATCTAGAAACCACTTTGAAGGAAGTGAAGGACGGATGCATCATCTGCACCGGCAAGGATGGCGAAGTTACGATCCCCTGTGACAGCGTCATCTGCTCGGCAGGCTATCTGCCCGCGCCCATTGCCAAGGAGGGCGGAAAGGTCCATCTGGTGGGCGACTGCCGGAAGGTGGGCAACCTGAGAAGTGTAATCTGGCGGGCCTATGAGGTCGCCATGGCAATCAAATAAGGAGGAAAACAATGAAGCTAACACAGGAACAACAGGAAATTCTGAATGGCAGCCGGGGCGAAACCATGGCAAAGGTCATGGAGACCCTGGTGCGCTACGGTGAGCTTTACGACTCCGACACCATGATCCCCGTCACGGGAAAAAATAACCATCTGGTCACGTCCTTTGGCCTGAAGGCCCTGACCCCGGTGTATGAGCTGATGGATCAGCTCATCGCGGAGGGGGCCGTTTCCGGCACCAAATTCTCCGCCGACCCCCGGCCTCTGGACAAGAACGTACCCAGCAGCTTTTTGCAGAACATCATTTTCAACCACTTCATGTACAGCAAGCAGGACTTTTATGAGGATCAGCTACAAAAGCTGGGCCTGATGGAGAAGGACGCCTTCACCTGTACCTGCTACATGGACGAGGTGGGCAACATCCCGAAAAAGGGCGACATTTTGTCGTGGTCGGAATCCTCCGCCGTGGTCTACGCTAACTCGGTGCTGGCGGCCCGGTGCAACCGCAATTCCGGCATCATCGACCTGATGGGGGCCATCTGCGGCTTTGTGCCCCGGTTCGGCCTGCTGACCGACGAGGGCCGGAAGGCCAAGTGGATCGTGGAAGTGCGCACCACCAAGAAGCCGGAGGCCCAGCTTCTCGGTTCTGCCATCGGCATGAAGGTCATGGAGGATGTGCCCTACATCAAGGGGCTGGATAAGTGGCTGGGGTCGCTGGATGACGATGCCAAAGCCTACCTCAAGGACATGGGCGCGGCTACCGCTTCCAACGGCGCGGTGGGCCTGTACCATGTGGCGGGCATAACCCCGGAGGCTGTGGAGCAGGGCGAAGACCTGATTCTCCCCGACGCGCAGGTTTACGTCATTGACGACACAGAACTCCAGCGGGTGTATGAGTCTTACCCCGTGATCTGGAAGAACCGAGAGGCTACCCCCAAGCTATGCTTCATGGGCTGTCCCCACATGAGCCTGCACCAGCTTATCGACTGGACGGAGCGGGTGGAGCAGGGCCTGAAAGCCGCCGGGAACAAGAAGGTGGTCATTCCCACAGTGTTCACCGCCGCCCCCGCTGTCATTGAGAAGTTCAACGCCACCCCCTACGCTACCCGGCTGAAGGAAACCGGCGTCATTGTGTCCTACATCTGCCCGCTGATGTACATGAATAACCCTCTGAGCGGCAAAATTCCCGTTATCACCTCCAGCAACAAGCTACGCACCTATACCAGCGCCCGCTATTACACCGATGACGAAATTCTGGCCCAGATCACGAAGGGAGGCAACTGATATGAAGCAATTTATCGGACGTGTGGTTGCGAAGGGCACGGTCAGCGCCCCTGCGCTGGTGTCCCACGGAGGCCTGAACACCCTGGCCTCCTTCCAGAAGGCGCTGCAATTCGGCGACAAGAAGGCCACCTGCGGCGATCAGAACAACCCTGACCTTTACGGCAAGCAGATGGCTGGAAAGGCTCTGTGCCTGCCCAGAACCATCGGCTCCACCACCGGCGGACTGGTGCTGTACTGCGCCTGTTCCATGCACCGGCAGCCGGCCTGTATGCTGTTCTCCGAGCCAATCGACTCGCTGGCGGCGGCGGGTGCTATTTTGCAGGATGTGTGGCTCACTGATGTGTCCATGCCCGTCATTGACTGCCTTGGTGAGGAGTTCCTGAATTACGTCCAGGACGGAATGACCGTGACCGTAAAGGAAAACGGTCTGGTGGAAGTGGATTGATAAAAAGTCAAAGGGGCTGTAAAAAAAGTCCCCCTGCAAGCGGTTAAAACACGGGCCTTTTATGTCGTGGGTTTGCGGGGACGCAACAGAAAAAACACATCCACCGGCTTCGCCGGTGGATGTGTTTTTTCTGTGTACGTCGCGGCACGCCCTTATTGAATGTCGATCCGCTCGTACAGCTCCGGGGGCGCTTCGCTGCTGTGGAGCAGCCGGGACATTGCCTCCACCATTCTGCTTTCGACGGCGGGATCCTGAATCGGGTTTTCTTCTCTCGGATCTGTTTGCAGATCGAACAGAAGATCGCCGTACTTCAGATGATCGTCATACATATAACAGGTGTTCTGCGGAGAGGACTCCGGGGTGGCGGGAATCTTCATGACGGGAGCGCCTTTGGTAAAGGAGAAGGCATCGGACAGCGTTCTGTCCGCCTCTTTCAGCTCCTTTAGGGAGAACATCTCAAACATATGCAGAGGCAGCAGCGTGTAATTATTCAGATGTCCCTCGCTCTTCATCCTGCCGGAACGCATATAGACATAGCGGCCGTCCGTGATATTCACGTGCTTCCCGAAATAGCCGAACAGGATGTAGTCATGGATTTTCTCGCCGCTGGCGACCACGGGCAGCATGGACTTCCCCTGCATGGTGCCGGGGGGCGTGATCCCAAAGAAATCCAGCAGGGTCGGCGCGATATCGATGGTCTGGCAGAGGGTATCGCAGCGGGTTCCGGCTTTCACGGTTCGCGGTTCCCATAGGAAAAACGGGGTATGCACGATCTCGTCATACATGGGCATATAATTTTTGCCGAAATAGCCGTGTTCGCCCAGCATATAGCCATGGTCGGTGTTGACGATTACCATGGTGTCCTTCCACATATCGTGCGCGTCCAGGAAATCCAGCAGCTTGCCCAAATAGGTATCCAGCATGGACAGTACGGCACGGTAATTGACCCGGGCCTGGTGAACCTTATCCTCGTCCCCCGGCTGAACCTGACCGTAATAGGGCCAGTCAAATTCCAGGGGCGCGTCCTCGTTTTGGTTCGTCTCCTTCCGGCATCATCTTTCCATGTGAGAATCATCTGGAACATGCCGTTTTGTTCCCGCAAATGACCTGTAACCATGTTCAAACCTCCTGTTCAGTGGTATCGGCGGCCTCCGTATGGCTATATGGTAGCACTGGAACAGAATTCGAGCAAGTTTGTCGCCCGACGCTCTCGTTTTCCATGAAGGCAATTACATTAACCTTTGGAATTCGGTAAGCCCTGCCAATCCGAAAATGCTTGATCTGGTTGGTCATCAAAAGCTGATATACCGTTCTCTCACAGACACCAAGCATCTCGCAAAGCTGCAAGGTGGAAACCACATCAGGGTAATCCTGAAAGAGCTGGGCATAATTATTACGGTTCTTTGCCAAAAAAGCTCTCGGTAACACCGGGGGCTTTTTGGGCAGCCGGCCGTGCCTTCTGCGCGCCCATTTCCTCCTTAAATCCGGCAGACGCGAAATAAGGTGAAAAATAGTACTTAAATTGTAAGCTTTTTATGAACGAGCGTAAAAATGTGCGCACATCGCTTGCGCTCCTGGAAAATAAGTGATATAACTTGTTTAAACAGCACTTGTTTAAACAAGTTATATCATAGTGTATACAAATGCGTAGAATAATATGGTTTCTGCCGGGGTTCGCTTGCCCGGGACATCGCGGAAACAGGGGAAAGGCGGCACGACAGTGACAGAGAAAGAACTGAGAAATTAAACCGCACAGAGCTCTTGGAAATGCTTATTGCGCAGAGCAAGAGGCTCAGCCGCGTGGAGGAGGAGCTGTCGGCCGCCCAAAAAGAACTGGAACGGCGTAAGATTGCCATCACCACCTCCGGCTCACTGGCAGAGGCGGCCCTGAAGCTAAACGGCATCTTTGAGGTAGCCGACCAGGCAGCCGCGCAGTATCTGGATAGCCTCCGGGAGCAGGAGAGCAACGCCGAGCACATTATTGCCGAGGCCGAGGCTCACGAGATCATCAATGCCGCCGAGGTGCAGCGGCAGGCCATTCTCGACAATGCGAGCAGGGAAGCCAAGCGGCGCATTGAGCTCTTTGACCAGCAGTTCAAGGGATTTTTGAACACGCACACCTGATTGAGGAGAAAGATGAAACCAGAAAACAAAGCAACCGATACGGCTGTGCCCTCCGTGGACGAGCTCACTGGCGAACTCAACCGAGTAAAATATCACAGCCTATACAAAAAGCTGCTGCACAGCACCATCTATACGCTGGTGAACGTGGCCGCGATCAGTGTGCTGGTGGCTACACTGCTGCTGCCGGTTTTGCAGATATTCGGCACCTCCATGAATCCGAACCTGCAGGAGGGGGAGATCGTGGTGTCGGTGAAGTCCCCACAGTTCAAAACCGGTGACATAATCGCCTTTTACTATAACAACCGCGTTCTTGTCAAGCGCATTATCGGCTGCCCCGGCGACAGCGTTGTCATCACCGACAGCGGCGACGTATATGTGAACAATACCCTGCTGGATGAGCCGTACCTAACCGAAAAATCCTATGGCACCGCCGACATTGAATATCCGTACACCGTACCTCAGAATTCCTTTTTCATCCTGGGCGACCACCGGGAAAGCAGCGTGGACTCCCGGTCGTCTCTGGTGGGCTGCGTGGAAAAAGAAGAAATCATAGGCAAAATCGTTTTCAGAGTGTGGCCGATCAAGCGGATCGGTTTCGTGGACTAACATCGTCTGGAAATACGGGGAGAAATTTGCATGAACAGGGACATTTATTCGCAGGCTGAACAGCTGAACAAGAAGCACCGCCGGAAGCGCACTTGGTACAAGATCTTATCTGTGCCCATATGCCTTGTGGTCTTTGTGACGGCGTATGCGCTCATTCTGCCGGCTATCACCATGGAATCCACGCCGGATACCTACTGCGGCATTGCCGAGCACGTCCACACGGACGATTGCTACGAGCTTCCCGGTACGCCGGCTCACAAGGAGATCCAATGCACCGCCGGGGCAGATCTGGGCCAGGGCGAGTACATCGTCCACAAGCACGACAGCTTCTGTTTTGATGATAGCGGTGAGTTGCTGTGTGCGCTGGCCGAGCAGGACGAGCACGTCCACACAGACGCATGCTATGACGGTGACAGCCTAATCTGCGGTCTGGTTACGGGGATCGTACACCAGCACACGGCGGATTGCGTCATATCCGTTCCCGCCACCGAGCCCCAGGGCCTGGTGTGTACCGTGGAGGAGCATAAGCATACGGAAGCATGCCTCATGAATCCGGAGGGCAAGGCGTCAAGCGGCGAGACCGGCGATGATGTCCCCGCTGACAAACCGCCAGCCAGCGATGTCCCCACCGGGGACGATCCCTCCAATGAGACACCCAGGGGAGATGTCCCCACCGATGCAGCCCAAGGCGGCAATGTGCCGGGGAATGCAGTTCAGAGCACCGGTGCAGCAAACGGCGGTACGCCCGAGGACGACGCGGCGGCCAACAGCACCCCGGCCCGGGCGCCTGCCGCCAGCGGCCCTATCACAGATGTGACCCTTACCATCAATGACAATGTTTCCGCTTCCGGCTGCTATGAGGCAGCCGTCACCGGCGGCGATGCGGCGTTGGAGGGAAAAAACGTCCAGTATCTGTGGTATAAGAGCACCGACGGCGGAGCGACCTATACGGCCGTAGAGGCGAAAAACTTTACTGCTGGCGGCAACACCGTGTCTAACATCAGTGGGGACCATGGCGAAAAGCTGTTCCTGGCCCTGGACGGCGGAACTGTCAGCGACACGCTACCCTCCGTGACATACAAGGCCGTACTGATGGTGGACGGCACCGAATATGACAGCGTGTCGGCTGCCTGCACCAACACCACCTATCAGGCCTCCGTTCTGAACGGCAGCTTTGAGGCACCGGATCTGACCAACTACTATTTCCAGGAATTTGTGCCCGAGGGGACTGCAGGCCTGTTTTGGAAAACCACCGCGTTAAATAAGGAAGGCGATCAGCCTAAATACCCGGATGGTAAGACGCAGCAAGATGACGGTGGACGCTACATTGAGATCATTGATACAGGCACCTCTCAACACAAGAGTGACGCAGCCTATCATCACAAGCAGGGCAGCGCAACGAACGGAACGCAGTATGCCGAGGTCAACGCCGGCGCCGCGGGCGCGCTGTACCAAACCATAGCTACCATCCCGGGAACCACCATGTATTGGTCCGTGGACCACAGCGGCCGGGAGGGAACGGATACCATGGCCGTGGTCATGATGCCGGAAAGCAGCGCAAAGAGCATTACCACGCAGGAGCAGCTGCGGCAGGTGCTGGATAATCCGAGCAGTTATGGCGCCACGGTTGCAAGTAATCTATCCGCCCCACAAGGCGTGTGGACCACCCATTCCGGACAGTACACCATCCCGGCAGAGCAGTATGAAACCCGATTCTTCTTCATGGCCGTAAGCACATACAATAACAAAGACTACATCGGCAACCACATTGACAACGTGTGGTTCAGCCAGCAGATCCCGCCGGCTTCCTCAGAAAAGCCCTATTTCACGCTGACAAAGCATGTGGTGGGTCCCCTGACGGAGGGTGACCTGCAGCTGCTATCCGGAAAGCTGACCTTTACGGTTCAAAAGTCCACTGACAGCAGCTTTACCAGTCCCGAAACCGTCAAGACGTACACCGCCACAAATTTGGGCGGCTGGACGTGCAACGACGATGGCTCCTGGACACTGTCCACCCGTATCTCCATGAGGGATCAGGCACTCGGCAATTACTACAGGATTAAAGAGAGCGGCGCAGAGCTGGATGGGTTTAACCTGACTGAGACAAATACGAACGCCGCTGTGCTGCTGCAGAGCACCACAGTCGCGGACTTCACCTTCACCAACACCTATGTGGATACCGGGCGAGCCCTGACGCTAAAGAAAATCGTGAGCGCTCCCGACACCACAGGCAGCTTTACCTTTACCGTTTCCTATACGGATGCCGGCGGCAAGCCGCAGACAGAAAGCGTTACTCTGAAAAATGGCGAGTCGAACACCATTACGGGCATCCCCAAGGGTGTTCAGGTCACCGTGACGGAAACCACCACAGACGGCTACACCGTTATTATGAAGGATCCCAGCACCGGCACCGTCCTCGCCGGGAGCAGCAGCTATACCTTTACTATGAGCAATGACACGGCCGTGGATATCTACAATACATCCAGCGTTGCACTGCCGGAAACCGGCGGCATCGGACAGGGAATCTTTCTGTTTGCCGGAATCGGTCTGATGTTCACTGCCGTAATTGCAGGATGTCTTCTGAGGCGCAAGTACGGAAAGGAGGCTGATTAACGCTTTTGTTTCCTCTCCTGCCCACGCAAAATATACCTGTACCCGCGCCGTAGGAACTATCCGCTACCATTAAACTACTTTAAATCAGAAAGGATACGCACGATGAAAACGATGAGAAAGCTTTTCAGGGTTTTGCTGGCCCTGGCCATGACGCTGGCTCTGGCTGTGCCCGCCTTTGCAGCAGAAACCACCGGCAGCATCACCATTACCAATCCCCAGGGGGGTCACACCTACACCGCCTACAAGATCTTTGACGTGACCTACTCTGGCGTCAACCACTCCTACACCATCAGCGATACCGACGCCGCCTTTTCTACCGTCAAGAAATACGCCGATGAGCCCGCCAACGGCCTCAACCTGACAGCCGTTGCTGACACGGGCAAGTATAATGTGAGCATCGGCGCCGGCTTCTCCGCCGCCTCCTTTGCCCAGCATCTGAAAACGAATGTGGGTTCTCTCGGCACCGGCACCGACTTTACCACGGATGGTAACACCGTGAAGGCCTCCGGCCTTGACCTGGGCTATTACTTTGTATCCAGCACCAGCGGCACTGTCTGCGAGCTGGCTACTGCCAAGGATATTCAGATTCGCGACAAGAACGAAGTGCCGGAGATCAAAAAGGATGTGGATGACAACGACCGCACTGTGGAAATCGGTCAAAAGCTCACCTACACCATCACCGGCAAGGTCCCCTCCACCAAGGGCTACGACGAGTTTACCTATCAGGTGACAGATACCATGACCGAGGGTCTGACCTTCAACAAGGACGTCAAGGTCACCATTGGCGGCACGGATGTGACTGCCGCTGCGACTATCACCAACAATGGGAACGGCTTTGTGGCCAGCGTCAATATGATGCACTATCAGGATCAGATCGACAAACCTGTAGTCATCACCTACACTGCCACCGTCAACGAGAAAGCCATCCAGAGCGACAAAGAAACCAACACCGCTACGCTCAAGTACAGCAACGACCCCGCTGACAAAGACTCTTTTAAGGAATCCAGCGTGGAAGTGAATGTGTTCTCCTTCAATATTGTCATCAATAAGTACGCCAAAGGCAACGAGAACACCAAGCTGGAGGGCGCCAAGTTCGTGCTGAAGAACGCTGAGAACAAGTACTATAAGTATGACGCCGCTACCAAGGCCGTCACTTGGGTCGATGACAAGAGCGCTGCCACTGAGGTCAGCACCGACGCTAACCGCGCTGCGCGCTTTGACGGTCTGCAGGCCGGTACTTACAGCCTGGAGGAGACCGCCGCCCCCGCCGGCTACAACCAGCTTACCGAGGACATCACCATCGTGCTGGACAAGAATGGCTCTGCGACCATCGACGGCGCTCCCTCCACTCCCGGAGATGCCCATTCCCTGACTACGGACGTTGCCAACTCCACCGGCACCGTGCTGCCCGAAACCGGCGGCACCGGCATCATGATCTTTGTGGCCCTGGGCGCTCTGGCTGTCATCTGCTCAGGCGTATTCCTGGTGACCAACAAGAGAATGAGCAAGGAATTCTTCTGATCCTGCATCCCTGACACACTGCACCGCCATGGGAGGCGGAGGTTCGCCTCCGCCCTCCCGATGGCATATCCTTTTCCAAGGCGGACGCATCCGAATACACCCGACACCGCCTATTGCAGGCGGCCGGACAGCCGTGTGTTCGGCTTCGTGCGCCCTGGAACGCAACAGGAGATGAACCCGTGAGAAAGCAAAAAGTAATCACCTTAATACTGCTGGGCGTTTTCCTGGTGGGCCTCTCTCTCCTGCTGTATCCGTCCGTCAGCAACTACTGGAACTCCATCACACAATCCAGGGCCATCGTGGACTATGACACCATTGTCAAGAGTCTGTCGCCTAAGGACTATACCGCCTATTTTGAGCGGGCGGAGGAATACAATAGTGAGCTGAAGGCGCTGCCATTCCCGCTGATGGAATACCAGCAGATCAGCGGATACGATGATTGCCTCAATGCCGCCGGCGATGGCGTCATCGGCTATATAGATATCGACAAGATTCAGGTGAAGCTGCCCATCTATCACGGCACGGACCCCTCTATACTGAACCATGCCTGCGGACACATTCAAGGCAGCAGCTTTCCTATTGCAGGAAAGGGTACCCATGCGGCTATCTCGGCACACCGGGGCCTGCCCAGCGCAAAGCTGTTCTCGGATCTGGACAAGCTGGAGGTGGGCGACACCTTCCGGATCACGGTGCTGGACAAGGCCTTTATTTATGAGGTGGATCAAATTAAAACCGTCCTGCCGGTCGATGTGAGCGAGCTGCTCATCGACGAGGAGAAGGAACTCTGCACCCTGGTCACCTGCACGCCCTATGGCATCAATTCCCATCGGCTGCTGGTGCGCGGCCACAGGATCGAATCTGAGGATATGCGCTCCTTTGGGCCTATATCGGATGCGTTTATCATCGATCGGCTGATCGTTACACCGGTGGTGGCAATGCCCATCATCCTGCTGCTCATTCTGTACGTCTGCTTTAAGCCTGCGAAGCGGAAGCTTCCCATCAATGACGAGGGAGAACTGATATGAAAAGAATAAGCTACCGGATCGCAAACTTTATACTGATTGCTGCACTGCTCCTGTCGGGAGCAGTGACCGCCCACGCCGCCTCCACCACGGAGGCCAGTGAAAAGGTGCATCTGCGCAGTGATTGCACTCTGGACGTGACCTATTCCTCCGGGGGAATGGTCTTTGCCGGGCAAGACATCAAGCTCTGGCACATTGCGGATATTACCGAGGATGCGCAGTATGCTTTGGCCGGGAGCTTCCGGTCATACCCCATCCAGGTCACCGGCACCTCCTCTCAGAGCGAGTGGGATGAAATGACCATCACTCTGAACTCCTATATTCTCGCCGATGGCATCGCGGCTGACCAAACTGCCAAAACCGATGCGAGGGGCAAGGTCGTCTTTGATAATCTTACTGCGGGCATATACCTGGTTTCCTCCGTGCGCACAGAGCAGGATGGCAAATACTATGTGTTTGAATCCTTCCTGGCGGCCGTCCCAGGGGTGGACAGTGAGGGGCAGTGGGTGTATTCCGTCTCCGCAAGGCCAAAAATGAGTGTACACACACCAGCCAAGGGTGAGGTCACCTATAAAGTGGTGAAGGCCTGGAGAGATGGCGGCCGGGGTCGCCCGGTTAGCGTCTCTGTGGAGGTTCGCAGGGACGGACAGCTGCAGCAGTCCGTGACTCTCAGCGCTGAAAATAACTGGATGTACACATGGAAGGCTGTTGATGATGGCAGCGTATGGACCGTGAACGAAGTGAATGTGCCAGCGGGTCATACGGTGGGCATTCAGCGCAGCGGCGATACCTTCAGCATTACCAACACCAAGCCGGAGACGCCTGCAGGAAATAATCCGAAGACCGGCGACACAACAAATATGACCCTGTATGTGCTCTTGATGGCTGCATCCGGGCTGGCGCTGCTGGTGGTGGGCATCGTGTTGAGGAAGAAGTCCCATGCGAAGTAAAGGGCTTTCCATCCTACTTGTTACGCTGGGCGTTTTGCTGCTGGGCGCTGCGGCGATATTATTCGTCGTGCGACAGGCGCAGGATAAGCAAAGGGCAGCTGAGATTCCCTCTCTGGTTGAAAAAATCGAAGCAGCTCTGCCGGAGCGATCAGCGGGTGTTATCGAAAATCGCGCTGACAGCGCCATGGCTGCCGTGGAGATCGACGGAATTGATGTAATCGGCCTGCTGGAGCTCCCGGGCCGAGGCATTAAGCTGCCAGTAAGCACAGAATGGGACAGCTCCGAGCAGAGCTTTCGTCCAGCCAGGTTTATGGGCAGCGTGTATGACGGTACACTGATCGTGGGAGGACGCAGTGAGGATGGCAATTTCGATTTTATCGATCAGCTGGACGCCGGGGAGGAGCTTACCTTCACCGACATGATCGGAAGGGTATTCCGGTATACGGTGCGTAAAATTTGCCACGCTGATAATGCAAGAGCCGAAACCTTGGCTGACTCAGAGAGCGCGCTTATCCTGTTTGTGAAAAAAATGGAGCTTTTCTCATCGTCCGATGTGCAGCGGCATAGTATTCTCCTCAATAGGAGGTGCAGAACAGCCCCTGTAGACAATGGCAAGCTGCGTCGTCCCACGCGATGCCGCTGTGATTCATTATTTAATTTTTTGTTTATAACCCATGAAGGGCCACCGCTGCAGATAGCTGCCCTACCCGGAGGTCGATGGCCAGGTGCAGCGCACCTGATACCCGGCAAAGCAAAGCTGAAATGTCTGTACCTCTGTATCCCCTGCTTACAGCTTGTCGAGAAACCCGGTTGCACATTACGCAGCAACCGGGTTTTTGGCATATTCGCAGAAGAAAGTGTGGAAAATCAAGAGATGGTGCTGGACGTTCCACCTCCATGTTGCCAGCTTTTTCAGGTTCATGGTAGCAAACTTAAGGCAACACCGCACAATTCGGCAAGAAGACTCAGCCAGGATTTTTGCTCCAATTCAAAGTTTGAAAAATGGAGGAATACTGTATGTATTTCCCATTTTTCAAGCTGAAGAAGTGGGGCAAAAAGACGGCTGAGACTCGAAGACGCAATTGTGCGGTGTTGCCTTAAGCTTCACCCAGTTTGTCACCTGTGTGAGGCCTCTGTACTGTGTATAACGCATTGCGTGTTTTTCTTTTGCATCTGCAAAGACACGTTCAATCGTCTCTTTGCGTTTTCTGTAAAGCTCCTGGCACGCTGGCGTATATCTGGCGTCATCTGCCAGTTCCTCATAGTCCTTCCAGATATGCCGCTGCACTGTTTTGACACAGTCCTTGGAATGGGTACACAGTTCTCTGGTCGGGCAGTTGGCGCATTTCTTCGGATCGCTCTTGTATTCCCGGTATCCGTCACGGTTTGTAGTGCTGTATTTTAACGGCTGGTATTCGGGGCAGATCACGCAGTCGTAGAATTCGTCGTAGACATACTTCCACCACTCGTGCCCGCCCTTCATGGTCTGGGGCCGCTTATAGGCTGTGGATAAAACTCGCCCATCGTCAAACACTTTCTTGCAGATATGGGGCGTTTTGTAGGCAGCATCGGCCACTATGGTCTCTGCCTGTGGAAAGTTCTCCGTTACCTTGTCGTATACCTCGTCAAAGGCCACACTGTCATGAACATTGCCGGGGGTCACGACAGTCTCCAGCACAAAGCCGTTCTTGTCGCAGGCCGTATGCGCTTCATAGGCAAACTGTTTCTTGTGTTCGCCTTTTACAAACAAGCCGCTGTCCGGATCAGTCACACTCTTTGTCACGGTGCGATTTTTCTCTTTCTTTCTGCGTGCCAGTTTCTTTTTGGAGGTGTTGTCTTTGCGCTTCTTTGCAGGAGCAGGCGGATCATCGTCGTTGTCATCATCAAAGGGCTTCTTGCCGTGTACTTCTCTATCCGCATTGACCTCTTCCATCAATTCTTTCGCGTAGTGTTTGGCAGCTGCCGGGATTTGTTCCTTCACCTGCTTCTTCGTGTTGGCGTTGGCTTTGTTCTCGTCACTGTATTCCGCTTCACACTTTGAGCAGCAGAAATCTTCCTCGTTATCCTTGGCAAAGAATGCCTTCATGCAGTTTTTGCAGAGCTTCTCCTCCACACTGCCGCGGACCAGCTCCTTGATTTACCCCTTGATTATTTCCTCGTTGAATTGTACAATGTTGTTGGACATGGTTTGCTGTCTCCTTTCAGAATGTGTGTGGTAACTTCATTCTACCAGAGACCGGCAAGCCGTGTCTACTTTTTTATGCTCTTTTCAATTTGCGCAATTTATTATACCTTATCTAGCGCAATCCCGGGTAATTGACGTTCCAATACTTACAATTCAGGTTTTTGCGAACTAAAAACGGCAAAACCATATGGGCCAAGCATATCTTTCGTGTGTAAGGACCCTAAGATTATCGTACCGGATATATTCTGAGGCAGCGTAATTTGCTCGTTAGCAAAATTACAGCAAACAATTACGCTGTCAGCCCCATACTCACGCCGATATATAAACAGCTTCTCATGAGATGGGTGGAGCATTTCAAAATCACCGTATTTGAGAATGTCATTACCTTTTCGCAGCGCAATCAGCTTCCTATAATGGTGCAGAATGGAATCCGGATCTTCTGTTGCATTCTCTACATTGATTTGTTTGTAGTTGGGGTTTACCTGAATCCAAGGTGTTCCCGTTGTGAAACCGGCATTGTCTGTACTATCCCACTGGACGGGTGTTCTGGCATTGTCCCGTCCCTTATGAAGAATACCGTTCCATGCCCATGCGCGATTGCCTTCCTTTTCCGCCTCATGAAGCAGATTGATACTTTCCACATCCCGCAGTTCATCCGGCGATACAAATGGATAGTTCGTCATTCCGATTTCTTCGCCTTGATAAATGAACGGTGTTCCACGCATCAGATACATGGCGGTTGCAAGCATTTTTGCACTTTGTACGCGCAGTTCTTCTGTCTCAGTTGAGCCGAATCGAGATACTGCCCTCGGCTGGTCATGGTTTCCCCAGAACAGCGTATTCCAGTCAATCGCTTTTTGCCAACTGGAAATAATCTGCTTTAGCTTCAGCAAATCAAAGGGAATAACATTCCATTTTCCATTCTTACCATCGATGTCCATGATATCGAACTGAAATAGCAGATCCAACTCCTGTCCATCTCCAACCACAGAGTTGGCATTGTGCGTAGTAACAAACGTAGTTTCCCCTACGCACATACAGTCACGTCCCACAAAGCAATTTTGACGCATTTCTCTCAGATATTCATGCAACTTGGGCTGAAATGCAAAATACTGTTCTGAGAACACGTATCCCTCACCCTCGCCATCCGGCATCCCCGGTGCTTTGGCAAGTAAGCTGATCACATCCATGCGGAAGCCGTCCACGCCCTTATCAAGCCAACGATTGATCATTGCATAGACTTCCGCACGCATGTTTTCATTTTCCCAGTTCAGATCCGGCTGCTTTTCGCTGAACAAGTGTAAATACCATTGGTCTGTTGTCTTATCATAACTCCACGCGGATGGCGTAAAGAAAGATGACCAATTGTTGGGCTCTTTCCCTTCCTTGCCGTCTCTCCAGATGTAATAGTCCCGATAGGGATTATCCTTACTTTTCCGGGATTCTATAAACCACGCATGTTCATCTGAAGAATGATTCACGACGAGATCCATGACCAATTTGATATCCCGTTTATGGAGTTCTTCGACAAGCTGTTCAAAATCCTCCATCGTACCGAATTCGGCCATAATGCTTTCATAATTACGGATATCGTAACCCATATCCGCATTGGGAGAGTCATATACAGGACAAAGCCAGATTGCTCCAATTCCAAGCCATTTCAGGTAGTCCAATCTGGAAATGATGCCCTGAATGTCGCCAATGCCGTCGGCATTTGAATCTTGAAAACTTCTGGGATATATCTGATAAAATACCCGTTCCTTCCACCAAGGTGAATTCATATCATTTGCTCCTCATTTCTGTTGGTGTCAGGCAGGACGCTGTTCTGCATCCTGCCCAATAATTTCAGAGGTTTTCTCCCTGTAAATCAATCCATACGACAGTCCAGTGTTCTATTCTCGGAAGGACAAATTCAATAAATGCCCCCTTATCATTTTCAAAATCAGTATATTGGACTGCCTGAGCCTGCATTGCTTCCCCATCTGGTGACGCTGCATATACGCCTTTAACCGGACTGTCCACCTGTACCACAATTCTTATGTTCTCCTGCGGAATGGGAGTATCTTTTCCTCTGTTCCAGTAATCATCTTCGCATCCGCACAGATTCACAAAATACAGACATTTTCTTGACCCTTTTTCCCGAATTGTAAGCCAGAGCTTATTTGCTTCACCATATGTACTGACAGGATGACTCTGGCACTGGTATTCATAATTGTCCCAGCCCATATGCGTCATGGAAACATTTCTTAGCTCCTCGTCATAGAACAAATCCAGATACCGGATCATGAAATCATTGCAGCGTCTAAGAATCGCCGCGTCTTTCTCACTCAGACGGGTATAGTCGCTATAATACCCCTGCGTCAGAACAGCTTGATTTTCGCCCTGCAGCAGATGATAAGCACCGTTTGAAACAATGGCCGCCGTTAAAATTCGAGCCGCATTCATTGCCCGCTCTCTGGAATCCTTCCGGAATGGTTCCAGATAAGCCGCAAGAATGATCGGCCTCTGGCCGCCGGAAAGCTGTCTTGCCTCGTCAATCAGCTGCGCAGTATGAGAATACCGCTCATAGGGATTCCAGACCTCAATGTAAACTGCGTCCTGCTTAGCAGCAGCGGTGGAATATACAGGCCAGTTGCCAACATTATTGAAGATCAGATATGGGTCTTGATTTGCACCTGCAAGTTCTTCTCTGGTCTGGTTGATCAAAGATGGGATTTCCTGATCCAAGCGAATCAGTTCCGGCTTTTCCCCCAAATGAGAATAGGCCGTTTTGGGGAAGCCATAGGTGTCCATATGGATTCCTGCAAACCCCATCTTTGTGATTGCTTTTCTATACTCCGCAATCAAATGATGACGCCACGGTGAATTCTTCGCTATATTCATGATATAAAACACGTCAATGAACACAAAGGGTTTCTGGCAGGAATTATACAGCGCCCAATTTGTGTGCTTCTCGAAAAAGGGTTTGCTGGCAGCGTAAATTGCGCCGTATGCGATAGAATGCATGCCGTGCTCCGCGCATTTTTTAATCTTGTCCTTCACGGTTTTGCGAGAGATTGGCTTACCCATCATGTCTGTGTAGAATTCCTGATCTGTGACCAGATGGTCATGCCGATAGGACCAGTCATAGTACTGCACCATATTGATATGACATTTATTCAGCCATTCAACAGCACCGTTATCTGCGTCGTCCTGCGTGAAATCGCTCAAAAAGCCGTAGCGGAGAGACCGCTTGGGGTTATCGACAACATCAAAAGCTGTTTCCAGAAGAATACGTGTGTTACCTGTGCATACCGTTACCGAAGCACCGTAACCAGCAAAAGTGATATCATATTTTCCAACAGAAATGAGTATATTACCGATAAAATCAGCAACTTCTTGCCTGTAGACTAAATCATTCAAATGGTATATAGACACCTCCGCGTATTCACAGATGTGTCCATCCGCATCAAGGCAAAGTTCAACTTCCTCACCAGACAGAAACTGTGCTTTGACAGGATATAGGTCCATACAATTCACCTTATCCTTTCACAGCGCCGTCTGAAAGTCCCTGGATAAACTGCTTCTGGAAAATCAGGAAAATGATCACTACGGGGATAATGGCGATGGTCGCCGTTGCAGCCATCAGATGCCATTTACCACCGCCAAACTGCTGGAAAAAGACGGACAATGCCTGCGGGATGTTCTGCTTTGCCCTCGACTGCAAGAAGAACGTAGCCTGCGCATAGTTGTTCCAGATACCAAAGCCGTTCAGAATCACGAAGGATGCCGTTGCGGGTTTTATAATCGGGAAAATAACTCTCCAGAAAGCGCTGAACCCTGTGCAGCCATCTAACGCAGCCGCTTCGTCCAATTCTCTTGGCAGCGCTTTTATAAATGTTGCGTAAATGAACACCGCAGACGGCATTGCCAGTGTGGAGCAAACCAGAATCATTCCCCAAAGGGTATTTACCGCATGAATTTTTCTCATAAGTGTGTACAGCGGAACAGTATTGATAATACCAGGAATCATCATACAGGACAAAAGCAGACCGAATACGAATTTGTTATACTTTGTATTGTGCCTTGCAATGGCATACCCTGCCAGGCCACCGGTAATAATTGTCAAAATTAACGTCCCGGCTGTAATGATTGCAGAATTCAGCATAGCTGTACCTATCTTTGATTTTCTCCAGGCATCCAGAAAATTCTGCCAATAAAAATCCGGAATAAAAATATTACCCTCATAAAAAACACGCTGTGGAGAATTGAGCGCCAGAACCAGCAAAACATAGAAAGGAATCAGGCACATCAGACAAATCAGGCAAATCGCAGCATATTTTAATACTTTTTCTAAACCTTTCATGTATTTGCCTCCTTAGTCTTTTTCCCGCGTCAGGCGCATGGAGATCAGAACAGGAATCAGGATGATAAAAAACAGGATCATCGCAACAGCTGTAGAATAACCGGTTCGACTGCCATAACACATACGCATAATGTAGATACTTAAACTTTCTGTGGAGTATCCCGGTCCGCCCTGTGTCAGTGCCATGATGATATCGAAAACTGACAGTGAGCCAATAATGTTTGTGACCACATTGATTCTGATGGCGGGCATCAGCAAAGGAAGCGTGATTCTGGAAAACCGCTGCCATCTTCCCGCTCCGTCAATCGTAGCTGCTTCAACATATTCTGAAGGAATTGACTGGAGCCCCGCCAAATAAATAATCATTGTCATACCGGAAAATTGCCAGACATTTACAAGGACCAGCACTAGCAGTGTCACCGAGTATTTGCCCATCCAATTCCCTATCAAGCCCGGGAGTCCCAGCTGAGCAAATGCATAGGCAAGGTAGCCCCGCCCCGGCTGCAGCAGGAAATACCAGATGTATCCCATAATCAAAGGGCTGATGATAGCAGGCAGGTAGATAATGACACGCGCAATGCTTTTTCCCCGAAAGTCAGAATTCATCAGCAAAGCATAGCACAACCCTACCAAATTCAATAGCGCTGCACTGCCTATCGCAAAAATCAATGTGGTTTTGATATCTTGCATTGCCCGGTCATCTGAGAAAAAATTCGCAAAATTTTTGAGTCCAACAAACTCTGCCTGACCCATACCGTCCCAATCTGTCAAGCTCATCCCAATGCCCTTAAGCAATGGGTACACAAAAAAGATCGAGAACAGAATCAATGCAGGAAGCGAGAGGAACTGGGCCCAATCGATTCGTTTTCTACGCATACATGTTCCTCCGAAAAAGCCAGGACCCGGAACATCGGAACTTAATTCCTCCGATCCGAGTCCTGTTAGATTAATTCACAATAAGGTTATGTCAGAGTATCAAAATTAAAATCCTGCGTCCCATGCGGCTTCATATGCTTTTGCAAACTCCTCAGCAGTATACTTGCCGGCGAGCAAGTCCTGAACCATTCTGCCAGCATCATCACCGGAGAAGCCGGCAGGTTTCTCATTGGTGAATCCAATGTTTGCTGCGGAGCTAACAGCATTGTTAACGCCTTCAACAATGGAGTCAGGCGCCCACTTTGCATCAACATCCATGAAAGCGGAGGGAGAACCCAGACTTTCGGCATACTTCTTCTGATTATCTGCACTGAACAAGTAAGTCAGGAAAGCCTTTGCTTCCTCGACATGCTCTGTATCAGCACTAATACTGTAGCCGGAGTCTTCCGCAACCAGAACCATGGGAGTACCGTCTTCCATCATAGCAGGATAAGGGGCAAAGCCAATCTTGTCTGCCATTTCAGGATCCTTTGCCAGTACACTGGACAGAGCCCACATGCCATTGCTGAACATTGCAGCTTTACCGGATACAAATGCATCGACGCAGTTATCGTTCGTTGCAGTCAGAACATCTTCGTTAATCAGGCCTTTTTCCTGCAGTTCCAGCAAACCGGCTGCGAAAGTAGCCATGGCGCCGTTAGGATCGCCAAAATTCAAAACGCTCTTGTCATTGTTCAGCATAGCAGTTTTTGCTGCGGTAGCACCGTATTTTGCCTTGATGTAACCGTGGGGAATGAACTCAATCAGATGGCCCAGATGCCACGCTTCGCTGCCAAAGATAAACCAAGGGTCAACATCGGGCATCTCGGTTTTGATCTTTTCCAGATTCGCAACAAAACCTTCCCAAGTGGTTGCGGGTTCAATGCCAAGTTCCGCGAAAATTTCCTTGTTGTAGAAGAAACCTGCCATGGTCATATTCGTGCAGATACGGTACTGCTTTCCGCTGTTGATATCCGTGCAGCTTTCCTTCATGGAGGGAATCAGCCTGTTCCAGATTTCATCCATATCGGACAGATCCAGATACTTGCCCTGATCCACATATTCCTGCTCATAAGTGGTCATAATATCAGGGGCTTCGCCGGATGCAAACTTGATTTTGATGATATTGCTCGCATCGTTCTGATATTCCTGTTCCACAGTGATACCACCGCTCTGTGCGTTGAAGTCAGCAATGATCTCATCCAGCAGGTCAACAGTTTCTACCTTGCCGGTAAAGAATGTCAAGTCTACATCCTTGGCAGGTTTTTCATCTTTCTTTTCAACCTCGTTTGTGCTTGCCTGATCAGCCTTGGGTTCTGTGGGGGTGCCCGCCTGCTGGCCGCAGCCAGCAAACGCTGTGGTAAGCATGCAAATAGCCAGTACAAAAGCAAATAAACGTTTCATTTTGTCTCCTCCATTCTATTTTCCGGATGTCTTCGTGGGATTCATCCTGACTACATTATAGTTTCTGTTTTTCACTTGGTAAATCCCTCTTTTTTTAGATTGCAGTCCATATTTTATAGGCAACACGCACATATCCTTGCATTTTTCACTTCGGTGTTCTATAATAAACGCACAAAAGCGATTCGGAGGACAGCGTGTATGCTTTCTAAACTCAAAGCTTTTTTTGCCGCTAATAACATCCAGCGCCGCCTGCTTCTCATCATTTCCATGTTCATTTTTTCTTCCATTATACTGGTTTCACTTTTCAGCCACCTTCGTTTCGTTGCCGACTATACCGATCAATCGGCAAAAGACATACAGCAGGTTGTCGAACAGGTGGCCTTGAATGTTGATACATATATTGATGAATTGGCTCGACTGTGCCTCAGCCCCTACTACAACTCCAGTGTCATGAATTACCTCGATACCAGATCTTCCAACAGCCAGGAAGCGCTGGATAAACGGCGTTCAATAGAAGATTATCTTCGTCAGGTTATGATTACGCCCAGAGAAGATATTTTAAGGGTGTATATTTTATCCGACGCAGTATACTCCAGTTCCAAAAGCAGCCACAGCGGTTTGAATTCGGATTATAAATCCGAAGAATGGTATCAAAACGCTCAGAATACCGGTGACTATATTTTTCTGCCTGCTCATTTTGAAGAAGCAGGTTCCTCCGCAAATCTTGTTATCTCCATTGCAAAACGCCTCTGCAGCCTTCAAAACAACCAGAAAACTGTCGGTGTTATCCGAGTCGATGCTAACTACAACGGCATAAAGGCGGTATGTGACCGCATCAATGTAAGCGAGGGCGGTGCCCTTTTTATCATGGATTCCGACTGGAATCCCGTGTACCAGAACTCCAAATTGCCTGCAGCAATCACGAACGATGATATCCGCAGCGCGGCGGCTTCGTCTGGTTACTCTGCACGGAGACTGGATAGAGCAACGTATATTGTAAATGTCGAGATCATTCCCTCCACGAACTGGCGCGTCATCGCAATCAACGCCAGGAATCAGGTCGTCAAAGGTGCCAATGCAACACTGATTTTTAATATGCTCATGGCTGTTGGAATGGCAGCTTTGGGTGTTGCCATCTCTATCTTCTTTGTCCGCAGACAACTACGGCCACTTTATCAAACGGTCAATCTGATGGAGGAAGTAGAAGCCGGTAATCTAACTGTGCGTGCGAGCACAGACTGTACAGATGAAATTGCCTCTCTGAATTCAGCCTTCAATCACATGCTGGAGCAGATTCAGGAGATGATGGATCAGGAGAAACAGTTGACAAAACAGGTATATGAAGCGAAATATCTGCAGAAAGAGGCACAGTTTGAGTCTTTACATCGCCAAATACAACCTCATTTTTTATTCAACACCCTGAACACAATCAATCTGCTAATAAAATGCGGCAGATACAAGGAAGCAACGCGTGGGATTGAGCAATTGGCCACCCTGCTCCGGGGTGTAATTAGCTCCGGTCGTAAAATTACACTGGGAGCCGAACTGAAAATTGCGGAGAGTTATCTCCAATTACAGAAATTACGCCATGATAATCTGACTTACGAAATCAATGTGTCTGACATTGATTTGTCCTGCACGCTTCCCGCCCTGACCATCCAGCCGATTATTGAAAATGCGCTGATTCATGGCTGTGAAAAAGCGGAAGGAGAGACACATATCCTTGTAGATCTGCAATATCGCGGCGATGTGCTTGTTATTTCGGTAAAAGACAACGGCGCAGGCATGTCAACGGTCACTTTGCAGCAGTTGCAGAGCAGATTGGATAATTGTGAGTCGGAAAAGAATACAGAATTTCAGACAAGCGGCATTGGGCTGATCAACATACAAAAACGTATTCGTTTTCAGTTCGGTAGTCCCTATGGCATTACCCTTTCTTCCGAAGAAGGAAGCGGAACCACTGTTACCTTAAGCATTCCAAGGAGTGTGAAACCATGTTAACCGCTTTGATCGTCGAAGATGAGCCCCTTATGCGGGAATACCTGCTGTTCAATCTATCTTCAATACATGACCAGTGGATCACCGCCGCATGTGCAAAAGATGGTGTGGAAGCGATGGCACTGCTGAATGAGCAGCACTTCGACCTGATTATCACAGATATTAAGATGCCTCGCATGACCGGAGTGGAACTTGCGACATACGTACATAACAACATCGCAGATACGGATATTATTTTCTTGACCGGTTATGATGAATTCGACTACGCACGTGCAGCAGTCCGCAGTGGTGTTTCAGACTATTTGCTTAAACCGCTTCAGGACGCAGAACTGCACGCCATTCTCGATAAACTGGCAAAGAAACGTTCTGCCGGAGAGACCCGGCAAGCAACTCCCCAAGTGAAGGCCCATGTTTCTCCGGATGCTGCTTTTCCTTTGGAAGATGTCGAATCCAGTGTTCTGGTACAGCGGGCAAGGGACTATATCCAGATGAACTATTCCAAACCTATTTCTTTGAACGAAGTCGCAAGCGCTTTGGAGGTTAACCCCGCTTATCTCAGCAGCGTCTTCAAGTCCGAACGCGGAGAACCATATTCCAAGTATTTACTCCGCCTTCGGATGGAACGAGCCGCGCTTCTCCTCCGCACGCACACTGCGGCTAAAGTGGGTGACATTGCAAGTGAGGTCGGGTATCTCTCTGTAAAACATTTTGATTCTGTATTTAAGAAATATTATGGGATGACACCCAATGCATATCGGAGCAGCATGGCAAAGCGCCCTTAATCGCGCAAAGAATTATTCCTCGCCAAGAGCGTCCTGATAATCTCTCTAAAATTGAAGAATCCCGGAATTGGTATTACCCAACTCCGGGATTTTTTGATTATCCAAAGCTGTCCAGATCGTTCAGCATTTCCAAGATGTCTGCGCTGACATCTTCCACATTCTCGTGGGGATTGGCAGCCGCTGGCGTAGGAAGTGGAATGCCGGAGCTGAGCCGTTCTTCGATCAGCTGCCGGATTTTATCTTCCAGCATCCGAGTATTTAGATTGGAAACGTGAACCCGCACACATACCTGACTATCCAGCAGGCCCGGGTTATCCTCCAGATATTTGTTCAGAGCAGCCACGATGACCGGGCTTTTCTTGTTACCCAGCTGCTCAAGGAAATGGCCTGCCTGCCGCTCTTCGACAGTGTCCATACCAAATTGGAGGGTGTAACGGTACTTTCCATCTTTGATCAACGCGGTTCACCCCCGTTTATGGTTAAGTTCGCAGAAGAGAGAGCTGCCCTTCTGCCATTGCCTGATATCCGATGGCATTGGCGTTCACATTCTCTACGAAACTGGCTGATGCTACCAGAGGGGAATGCTCCAGATAATCCCGGAACAGGACAGAGCCGCCGCCAATGAAGACAGCTGGGTTAGAACGCAGATCTACCTTCAGTTCACGCAGCTGATCCAGAATATCCTTCGCGTGCTGTTCCGCGGACTTGCGGATGGTATCCTTTACATCCGCGGGGAGAATGGTTTCCTTGCCGCACAGCACGGCGCTGATATGTTCATCCTCGATCTGCATATCATGCAGGGCGCCGACCCTGCGTATGATGTCATTGTTCATGGTAATGATGCCGGTTTCCAGACTGCGGCAGAACTGCATGTCGTGCTTACCGCTGCGCAGGAGCAGAACATCGGTGGTGTAGCCGCCAATGTCAATCAGAAACAAGCGCAGGTGGTGCTTGAGCTGGCTTTTCTGAGGCGCGATGGCAGCAAATGCCTGCGGGTAAACAAAGATGTCCCGAATCAGAATGGTCACAGGCTTGTCGTTGTAGCGGAGCATATCCATATTTAGAGTCTTACCAAAGCGACGTGGACGGGTAAACAAAGAGGCCTTTGGCTTTGTATCCAGAAAATCCCGAATCAGTAGCGTCTTATCCACATAGTAGTATTCCGTGGTAGCGCTTTTGAAGTCAGAGACCCCAATGGGCAGGGGCTTCTTCTTTCCTACAGAATTCAAAAGAGGTGCGTCTTCGGGAATCATCCAGGTGCGCCCCTCCTTGGCCGCTCCGGGAATTTCTCCCCGTTTGCACATCTGCTGAATCCGACGTATAGTAATCCCCATTGCTTTGGCAGCGTCCGCGCAGGAAATGTAAGCCATGTTGCACCTCTCAATAAAGTTTTGATACTATTATTATGCCCGCTTAAACGAAATGGGTCAAGCCAGATGACATAGGGGGACATCTGTAAGTGGTTTTCCCGTCCGTGGTGATCCCAGCCAAACTCACGCGGCTGTCCCCATGACGGGAGCAACGCTATGTTCCCGTACCAAGCCGCCAAACAGATACAACCGCGCATCCGGGAGCAGCTCCGACGCGCGGCTGGCTGTGAGCAGACCATTGGTGACGATCGCAAGGTTATGTTTGCTTTGCATCTGTGGAATCCGTTCCAGTACCATAATGCTGGATCCTGGAAAAGGGTTTGGTTATTGCCGATTTGCTCCGCAGCAAGGGCGGCTATCCAGCGCCTCATGAAACGCTCCTTTCGGCAAAAATGGCGGGTGGGCAGTATAAACTGCGCCACCCGCCGTTGTTACGACTGAATTTGTTATCCTTTGATACCACCGGTCTGCAAGCCGGAAACGAAATATTTCTGGCAGCAGATGAAGATGATCAGCACGGGGATCAGGCTCGCCACGGACATGGCAAAGACGTAGCCCCACTGGGTGAACTGATGCTGGCCGAAAAAGCCCGATATGGCGATGGGCAGCGTGCGCTTCTGGGTGTCGTTCAGAACCGTCAGCGCCCACGGGAATTCCTCCCACGCCGTCAGGAAATTGAAAATGCTGACGGATGCGATGGCCGGGCTGGCCAGCGGGCAGATGACCTTGAAGAACACGGTGAATACGCTGCCGCCGTCCATGTAGACGGCCTCGTCGAATTCCCTCGGGATGCTCTCAATGTAGCCCTTGATCATGAACGTGGAAAACGGAATGACCCAGGCCACATAGAACGGCACCAGCCCCAGCAGCTTGTTCGTGAGCTTGAAGAACGAGGCAAGCTGATACTGCGTAATGATGAGCGTCGTGCCGGGGATGATCATTGTGCCGATGACAAGCCCGAAAAGCGCCCTTCTGCCGGGGAATCGGAAGCGCGCCAGGCAGAAGGCCAGCGCCGACGAGACGAAGGCCGCGATCACGACGGTCAGTATGGCAACAATTGCGCTGTTCAGGAAATTGACGTAGAACTTTTCCTGACTGAAGATGTACACATAGTTTTCAAGCGTAACCGTATCGAGCGCCGGGAAAAACTTCGGCGGGAACTCATACAGGGCGCCGTTCGGCTTCAGGGACGTGCTGATCATATAGATCATCGGCATGACCGACACCGCGCCGCCCAGCAGCAGAAGCACATAGCGCAGGATGTTGGACGGGAGTTCCCGTTTTTTCAGTGTACGCATGGCAGTCCCTCCTACGAATTGGCCGCGTCCTTCTGCTTCATGGCCTTGAATTGCAGAATGGCGAGGAAAATGAGCGTCACGGCAACGACGAACGACAGCGCGGCCGCGTAGCCGAAGGAGCCGGTGTTGAACGCTTTGTAATACATCCATGTGAGAACCGTCTCCGTCTGGTGCATCGGCTTGCCGCCGGTGATCATCTTTATGGACGTAAAGACGTTGAAGCCGCCGATGGTCAGCATGACAAGCGCAAAGAGGATCGTCGGCTTGATGCTGGGCAGCGTCACATAGAAAAACTTCTGGAACGCGCCGCAGCCATCAATACCTGCCGATTCATACAACTCCTGGGGAACGCTTTGCAGCGCGGCCAGGAACACCACCAGATTCCACCCGACGCCTTTCCAGATACCGAGCATCATCGCAACTGTCAGCCCGCCCCAGCGGCCATCGAGCCAGCGGATGTTGGACGCCGTCAGGTGCAGCACGTTCGTGAGCACGTAGTTGAGCATACCCTCGGTGTTGAAAATATACCGGAAGATCAGCGAGACGATGACCCAAGAGGTGATGACCGGGATGTAATAGATCACGCGGAACGTGACACGGAAACGTGGGATGGCATTGATGAGCACTGCGGCCAGTAAGCCCAGGATCATCTGCCCCGGTACGGTCACCAGCGTGTAGATCAGTGTGTTCGCAAACGCGACCCGGAATGTCTCGTCGGAGAGAACGTCGATGTAATTTTGCGGCCCGATGAACTTCTGATGCTGCATCGAGCCGAGATCCCATTGCAGAAAGCTCATGTGCAGAAGCTTCCCGATGGGATAGACCGTAAACAACGTGAAGACCAGAAGCCCCGGAAGCAGCAGAAGGCCGACCTGAAGACGGTCGCGTTTTGATTTCAGTTCCATAGAGCAGCTCCTTTCAAGCAGCCCTGCGGCTGCCTCCGATTTGCCATATTTTCAAAGCAGGCCGGAGCCTGCTTTGAAAATAGTTGCATTTGGTTCGTCTATCTGATATACTGTGTTTATTCGGCAAGCAAGCCGTCGATCGTCACAGCCAGCTGATCCAGCGTCTTCTGCACGTCCGCGCCGTTGACGATCATGTCGGTCATGGCGACGGTCAGCGCGTTGTCGATCTCCGACCAGGAGGCAACGGTCGGGCGGGCCTTGGCCGTCGTGATCGCCTCAAGGAACGGGGCAAAGGACGCATCCTTTACGGTCTGGCTTTCCAGCGCCGTCGTGTTGACGGGGATCTGGCCGCACTTGGCCATCTCTTCCTGGGCGTATTCGCTGGTCATGAACTTCATGAATTTCCAGGCGCCGTCCTTGTTGGCAGTATTGAACATGGCAATGTCCTCGCCGCCCAGCACGGAGATCGAGCCGCCGGAACCGGCAGGCACCTCGCTGGTGCCGTAATTGAAGTCGGGATATGCGCCGGCCAGCTCCGCGGTCTTCCACGGGCCTTCCAGCAGCATCATATACCGGCCGGTGCCGAAGCCATCGGTCATGGGGATGTCGCCGCTGTTAAAGCCGGTGAATTCGCCGTCTGCGTAGAGGTCAACCAGCTTCTGCACGGCTGCGACCGTCTCAGGGCTGTTGACATAGCCTGTAGCCGTGGTGCAGGCGTCATCCGTGATGCTGCCACCGTTGCTCCAGATGTAGGGCAGGACGTTCCAGCCGGCGAGGGCAGGCTCGTTCAGGCCCCAGACCTGCTGGCCGTTTTCATTCGTACCGGACAGGGCATGGATCGCGGCGAACATCTCATCCATCGTTTTGGGCACTTCGATCCCGGCGGCTGCCAGCGCGTCGGCGTTGTAGAACAGGATTTTCGTATTCGTGTTGAGCGCCAGTGCATAATAGCTGCCCTTGACCATGGCAGTGCTCATGGCGCTGGGAAGAAGCTGCCCCGCAACATCGTTAAAATCGCTCATCTGCTGATCCAGAGGAACAAGAATGTTCATTTTCTGGAACTCCGGAACCCACGCGATATCCAGACGCGCAACATCGGGCAGGGTGTTCGAGCTTGCGCTGACAAGGATCTTGTCGTGGAGGTCAGCCCACTCGTGGGAGACGGCGTTGACCTTGTAGCCGGGGTTCTCTTCCTCGAATTTGGGGATCAGCACATTCATCAGAGTCTCATTCTCTGCGGACTGCGCGCTGTAGTGATGCCAGAAGTTGATCACAACGGGTTCTTCGGGCGTGGCTGCGGACGTTTCTGCCGCCTTGTCATCGGCGGGGACGGCCGCATTATTTGCGGGCTGCTGGGATTGGGCAGTGTCTGGCGCTTTTTCGGCGCATGCAGTGAATGCCGCTAACATCACTGCTGCGATCAGGAAGAGCGCCAGCATTTTTTTGATACTTGTCTGTTTCATGATTGCACCTTCTCCTTTAATTGATTGTTGATGGATCGGATTATCTTAACGGACTTTGCAGGAAGCTCTGTTTCAAAGCGTCCCGGGTCGTCCGTCAGGATCGTGGGATAGAACGGTTTTACCTCCGTCACGCCGCCCGTCTGGCAGCAAAGCGTCCACTGGGCAAATTCCCGCGCCCACTCCGGGATCGGGAGCCGCCCGCGCCAGGGTGCCGCACCGGCGTTCAGGATAACGAGCGTCTGCTCACCGGGCACCGTGCGGGAAAAGGCGTATACATTTGCCCCATCGTCCGCCAGTACGGTGTGGAAATCGCCGTCCGTCAGGGAATCGGACGCGAGCCGCAGGGAAATGAGCTGCCGGTACCAGTTCAGCAGCTGCCGGTCCTGCTTTTCCCCGTCCCACTGCATCGCCATGCGGCAGCCGGGGTCGTTCGGGCCGCTCAGGCCGATCTCGTCGCCGTAGAAAATCGCTGGGGAGCCGGGGAACGTCATCTGCATCGCCACGGCCAGCCGGAGCCTCGCCTTGTCGCCGCCCGCTTCATAGAGGAAGCGCGCCGTGTCATGGCTGTCCAGTAGGTTGTACATCCGGAGGTTTGTTTCGCCGGGGTACAACGCCAGCGCCCTGTTGAGGCGGCAGCCGAATTCCGATGCAGGAAGCGCGTCCTTCGCCAGCCACGCCACAGCCGCGTCCCGGAAGAGGTAATTCATCGCGCTGTCCAGCCGGTTCCCATTCACGAGCCGCCCCGCGTCGCCCCATGTCTCGCCCAGCAGGATGCAGTCGGGTTTCCATGCGCGCATCGCCGCGGCGAATGCCTCCAGGAATGCGGTCGGCAGTTCGTCCGCCACATCCAGCCGCCAGCCGTCGATATGGAATTCCTGCAACCAGTACCGGCCGATGGAGAGAAAGTAGTCCCGTGCGTCCGGATCCGCCAGGTTCAGCTTCGGCATCCATTTGTAATGCCCGACGCAGTCGTAATTCTGCCGCCCGGCGTCCACGGGATAGCTGTGGATGAAAAACCAGCTGCGGTACGGCGACGCTTCGCCGTTTCTGACAACGTCCTGAAATTTGTCCCACCAATAGCCGCAGTGGTTGAACACGCCGTCGAGGATAATACGCATTCCCCGGGCATGTACGCCGTCCACCAGCCGCCTCAGGTCGTCCTTCGTGCCGAAGGCCGGGTCGATCTCGAAATAATCGGCCGTGTCGTATTTGTGATTCGACGGCGAACGGAATATCGGCGTCAGATACAGGCACGTCACGCCGAGAGACTGGATATAATCAAGCCCCTCCGTGATTCCCGCAAGGTCACCGCCCATGAAATTTTCCCGCGTCGGCGGGGCACCCCAGGCGTCCGCGTCTGCCGGGGTGCGGGAGGGGTCTCCGTTTTTGAACCGCTCCGGGAATATCTGATAGTACACCTGCCGGCCCCGCCACCCGGGTGCGGAAAAGCCGTCCGTCGGGTTTGGCCAGAGGAATTCAAAGAAATTCCCGTTCATGGCAGGCTCCGTCTCCTGTAAGCCGTTCGCGCCGAGCCACAGCTCGTCCGTTCCGGCTCTCAGGTGGAAACAGTACCGGGTGTATGCCGCGATCTGGCCGGTGCAGACCGTTGTGCGGTAGTAATCGTGCAGCGCGTCCTGTAAGGACACGTGCAGACGCTGCCGTCGGATCTTCGCCGGATCCGTCTCGTAGCGCATCCAGTACCATAGCTCCGCTTCGTCCGCATCCCCCCGTGCCGTGACGAGCTGAAGCTCCAGCGTATTGCGCGAACTCGGGTAGATGTAGTCCGAGGTGGGGCGGTGAATGATGGCCGCCTGATTCAAATGGTGATCGCCTCCGTTTCTTCTTGTTTTCTCCGCATTGTCGAGGCGCGCTCGATGAGCTTCGTCGACAGAAGGATCTGCCGCAGGCTGGTCTGCGGGTCTTCGATCTGCTCGATCAGAATCTGCGCCGCCTGCACACCCAGGGCAAACGTATCCACATCCACGCTGGTGATGGGCGTCTCGGCCAGCTCCGTCAGCGGCGTGTTGTCGCAGCTGATGATGCCGAACTGCTCCGGCACCCGCAGTCCCAGCTGCCGCGCGGCCCGCAGTGCGCCCAGCGCCAACCGGTCGTCGCTGCAAATGACGGCATCTGGTGCGTCGCTGCCCTGCAAAAACGCCCGGACGCAGTCCATGCCGCTCTCGACGGTCGGCAGACCGTGGAGGATGCCACCGTCCGGAGCGGACAGATGATTTGCGGCAAGCTCGCGGCGATAGCCCGCGATGCGATCCTGATTGAAGACCTCCTGATCGCCGTCCGAAAGGAAGGCGATCTTCTGATATCCCCGCTCCAGCAGGAGCTTGACGGCTCTGCGGCCGGCCTGCACATTGTTGATATCGACCCAGTTGGCCTCCGCGCCGACCTCCTCCGAGCGGCCGAGGATCACACACGGCACGCTTAAGTCTTCGATTCTGCGCAGCAGCTCGTCCGTCACAAGGGAGATCGGCAGCACCACACCGTCAACCTTTTTTCCGGCGATCAGCCGCTCGACGGAGGAAATGCCGCCGAACGCCGCCGCGCCGTTGGTGATGATGAGATTGTAGTCGTTCCGGTGCGCGGCAGTCTCGATGCCGAAGACGGTATTGTTGAAGAAATTGTTGGCGTAGGCCGTGCCGTCCGAGATGTCGATCACCAGGGAAATCGCGTGGGCCGAACCGTTGGCAAAGCTGCGGGCGATGTCGTTGGGGACGTATTTGAGCTGCTCCATTGCGGACGCGATTTTCTGCTTTGTCTCCTCCGAAATGACGCCCTTTTGATTGAGCACGCGGGAGACCGTCGACGGCGAAACCCCCGCTAGCCGCGCCACATCCTTGATCGTTGCTGCCATGTTGTACCTCCACGCAAACGGTTTACTTGCAATTAAAGGAATATCAGGCAGAATCATAATTAAAATCCATGTATCTAATTAGTCTATTATGATAATTGTCGAATTATTATAATATTCCACCATGTAATTTATGCAACCGTTTGCTTAACGTCATAGTAGCACGATTTTCCACAGAAGTCAATTTGTCAGTTTATACAAGAGAAAAACTGGTTTTCTGTGCAGGTAGACAATAAAACAGGCAGATCCGAAACCACGGGTCTGCCTGCTAGTCAAGATACGTATTCACATAAGCATCAGAATTCTTCACACCGAATTCCTGCTGGATATAGGGTGCCCAAGGCATGAACGATTCCAATTCTTCGTGGGATTGGTTTTTCCCAAGGTACGGAAGCTCCACCAGCACGTGCTGGAGATAGGCAAAGGGCTCAACACCGTTTACCTTTGCACTTTCCACCAGGGAATACACAATGGCGCTGGCCTCGGCTCCTTTTGTGGTATCACAGAACA
>ERZ860322.23-NODE-23-length-103666-cov-9.114331_pt1 | contig 103666 bp, 180 predicted proteins | sample MGYA00509979_ERZ860322 | MGnify/ENA primary metagenome ERZ860322 (study PRJEB30046, sample SAMN00715217) | human gut metagenome | study: EMG produced TPA metagenomics assembly of the A metagenome-wide association study of gut microbiota in type 2...
GGGAGCCGATATGGCGGTTGCAATGTTCTACGTCCTGAAAGATGCCGTCGATAGGCTGTCCGTTGATCTGGCAAAACTGGAGGGCGATTGCCGCGTGGTCGATGCCATCTATGCCGCAAACGACGTCCGGCGCCAGATGGAACCTTGACAACTGAAGATTGGTAAAAGGGAGGCCGGGGATTACCCCGGCCTTTCCGTCTTGACTTGAGCAGAATATCTGATAGAATAGGAAAAGATTTTATGCACATAGAAGGGAATGAGGGACGATGAATAACGCCCGAAAAAGGTGTATAATCCCGACTCCCGTACACATAGGCGATGCGATGTTTATTGGAGTCGGGATGTCCGAAAACGGCGATAATGGCAAAAAGCCAGCAATTTCAAGCGTTTCGGAGGATGCGACCGTACCGGATGGCGAGAATGACAAAACCGACCGGTAATGAAATGCGCGTCCCGACTCCGCAACATCGAGGGTATGTGTATGAAATTGACCAACTTTTTTCTGCATAAAAACCGAATATTCCTCGCATAACTGTGGATGCGGAAAAGCCCCGGCCGGTGTGGTCGGGGCTTGTTTTATGTCTTGTATTTGAACCGGTGGGCTGTGCCGTTTCGGAAGGTGATGGCGGTGATCCGTCCGTCCGTTGCTTCGACCTCCTGCACGATGTTCAAAACGAAATCCCTGATTGCCGTTGGGTCGAGTGTGCGGACGAGCTTCTCATAGTCAACGCTGGCGTCCTCGATCAGCTTGTTGACCATGATGAAGTAGCTGGCTTTCTTCAGGAAATCCGAGCTGTCCTCGCTGCTCGAAAGACCGGTTGCGGCCAGCTCGGCTATCCGCTTGCCTGTCTCCGCGAGCTGGCGTTCGATGTTGGTACGCTCAACGATGAAATCCTTCTCCGGCATCGCCTCGTCGTCGTACAAAAAGAGCGCGTTCAGACGAGAGAGCGCCGTCTCCAGCTTTCGCTTACGCGCCCGCAGGTTGTCCATATCCCGTCCCTCGCCGCTGGCTGAGGTGAATGCGTACTGAGGGCGATACTCGACAGCCTCACCAGCCTCCGCGAAAGACGACAGAAGCTGTTGGATGGCTTCGGAATTGATGCCCTCGACGTCCTTGAATGTCTCGCCGCGCAGCAGCTTACGCTCCAGAACATCCGGCTGCACGTCTGCTGCGCTGTTGCGAGCTGCTCTGATGATGTTGGCGGCGTAGTTCAGGACGAAGGAGCCGACCGTGAGATCCGAGATGTACTTGTTGGTGCAGGTCGTTCCCTTGCGGCGACGGCTGGCGCAAGCATACTGAGAGGGACGGAAACCGTTCGCCCTACGCCTATCTGCTGAGGCCGACATATTTGACCCGCAGATGCCGCACCGCATCAGGCCGCTGAAGATGTGTGTATGCTTTCTGGCGTATGACTTGCCCGGTGTCGGTGTCCCACGCCTGTTCCGCGTGAGCAGGAACTTGATACGGTAGAACTGATCCTCGCTCAAGATAGGCTCGTGATGATGCTCGACGCAGACCCACTCGCTCTCGTCTCGCCTCTCGACGCCCTTGCCGTCAGAGTGGACATTGTAAACATACTGACCGATGTACCACGGGTTCGTAAGAATGACATGGACTGAGGTCGGCGTCCACGCGAAGCCGCGCCGCGTCTTTACGCCGGCGTCATTGAGCCACTTGACGACGTGCAGAAGCGACTGATGTTCCTCATATAGCTGCGCCATCCGGCGCACATAGCCCGCCTCCGTCTCACACAACTGGAACGAGGCTGTTTCCTTATCCCAAAGATAGCCGTATGGGACGCGACCGCCGTTCCACTGGCCGTTACCTGCTCTCGACAGCATGACGGCTGTGACGCGCTCAGAAGTTTGCTTCCGTTCGAACTGCGCGAAGACCATGATGATCTGGAGCATTGCCTCGCCCATTGCCGTCGAGGTGTCGAACTGCTCGTTCTTACTGACAAAGGCGACGCCGAGATGCTTCAGTTCCTCGCTCATGGTGGCAAAGTCGATGATGTTACGGCTGATGCGGTCGATCTTCCAGACCAGCAGGTGCGAGAACTCACCGGTGCGGATGCGATCCATCATCGCCTGATAGTCCGGTCGGTCTGTGTTCTTGGCAGAATAGCCGGGGTCAGTGAACACGACGTAGTCGTTGATGCCAAGAACCATCTGACAGTAAGCAATCAGCTCGCGCTCCTGCACCTTCAGCGAGTCCTTGTCGACCTGCCAGTGGGTCGAAACGCGAATGTATATCGCCACCTTGAGGGCGGATAGTTTGTCTCGAATAGACATAAGAAGACCTCCGTTTGAGAAATTATTGGACAGTCCACGGACAGTCCTGCGGAAAGTCCGAGGATTTTCCATGGTAACCGTCACCTACACCGTCACCTACACCGTCACCGTCACCGTATCTATACCGGAAGATAATATAAGGGCGAGGCGTCGCTGCGCGAGCCCCGCCCGAAAGTGATTTGACTCAGTAAAGGACCTCGATTAGATGCTTGAACATTCCGTCGTCAAGATCGCATAAGCACTTCGTCCCGTCCTTAAAAACGATGGAGACAGTGTGAATGCCCTTCTTCTTGGCGGATGAAGCGCCTGCAATGGCGCCGACAGCGCCGAACGCGGCAGCTCCGAGAATACCGCGAGTTACGCTGCTGCCGAAGCTCGTATTGGTCTCCTCGCCGATGACCTCGTAATGGTCGACCGTATCCTTGTTGATGAATGTCTTCTTGCCGAGACCAAAGGCACCGTAGATATACAGCCCCTTCTTGGCGTTCTTGAAGTCGATGTACCCCTTGTAGTCGCCTGCTGTGATGACGTTTGTGATAGTCATGGTCAATGAACCTCCACATCAGATTTTGCAACAGAGAGAGCGAATTGCTCCGCCGCTGAGACGAACGCGATCTCTTCGGAAAGCACCTTGCCGATGTCGGCGTAGTAGAACCCTGCCTCGTACTCATACGGAGGCGTTTTGCAACGACGCAAGTCTACGAAAGGTTTGTATGCCTCAAGGAACGGCTCCGCCTCAAAAGAGAAGACCCCAGCGCGTTCCAGAGCTGCCTTGATGCGCCCTGGCATAATGTAGAGATCCGCGTGTCCGCCGGAGATGCCGAATGTGAACAAAGCGAATGAGCGACCATCGGGTGTGGAGAGCTGAATGGTCAGCTCGGTCGGCATGATTTTGACAGATAGACCGGTTGCGGACTCCAATGTGTACACCAGCTCCGTGATTTCGTCTGGATCGTATCCACCGTTTTCAGAGAACCGGTTGATGAACTCGCTGCGGGACAGGATCGGGCCGCTGACATACTTCCATTTGCGAGGCTCTTCGACGACTGGCGTAAACGGAACGGCTCGCCGCTCAACTATGGACGTCTTCGTCAGGAGGTAGGGAATGACGATGGTTTCGTCTCCGCGCTCGTAGACCTCGATCTCGGCTAAGGCGAGGTTGAACGACATTGAGGCGTTGTCGTTCAAGAAGTCAGCAAGCTGCTGCACACCGGTGCGGATGCCATCGCCGATGATAAGAAGCAGAAAAGAAGCGTTCTCCAGATTGACATTCAAACTGTCCGTGAGAGACTTTTCATCCGAAAAAGACAGAAACCCCTTCGCTGCCATCAGGTCGATGATCCGGTGCGCCTGACCGTTCTTGCGATAGGTGTAGTTGTACGCAATCTCGTCCAGCTTGGCTGCGTCCCACTTCTGAAGCTCTTTGGCGTAGTCAATGATCTGAGCGACGACAGTGCGACGCGCCTCCTGATTGCGGTATAGCTTTGTCTCCACGATGACGATGCCACCTGTCGGAGTGACATACAGATTGTCGATATAGCCCTGAGTTTCACCAGAGCCGACCGGAACCTCGCGGCCGATGCAGACGAGGTCTTGGTATTCCGGCGAGACGCCGGCCGCGGGGATCATGGCGGGGTTGTCCTCCAGTAGTTCCTGAAGCCACGCCTCGTTGAAGTTGCCAGACATGAACGGTGTGCGCGTCAATGGTGCAACCGAGCCGTTCGTGCCGATACAGAATGCACTCCTGTGAGTGCGCTCACCGTAGATCATGGTCAATTCTCCTTTCGATATTTGTTCAGAACAGCTTGAATTACTCTCCGGTCTTCGGGGGAAGCGACCTCGTAGAGGTCTGCGACATCCTGAATCTCCTGCGGCATGACGTTATACCGTTCGCCGGAAAGACCGAGCAGCCAGTCAAGCGAGACGTCGAAGAAATCGGCGAGGCGCATCAGGTTCGGGAGATCTGGCGTCCGCCCGCCGGACAGGTAGCGGTGAATAGTGGTCGGCGCCATGTTTGTTTCTGTGCCGAGGTCGACAACAGCAAGCCCTCGCGCTTCAATAAGGGCGGTCAGGTTCGCTCTGAATTTGGAAAAGTCCATAGTAATAGTCCTCCTGTTACCGATCTGCTTATATGATATTGCATCGCGGCCTGCTTTGCAAGAAAAAACCTACCGCTACTGACCAAAAAAATACCGAAAGCGGCCGAAAAACTCTTGACAATGACCGATTGGTAAGTTATGATAAGTACAACGGTAACACCAAACACCAAAAGGAACGGAGGTGAACGAGATGAAACCGCTCGAAATCAAAGGAGCCCGCACAAGGCTTGGATACACGCAGCAGTACATGGCAGACAGGCTCGACATATCCTTGGACACATACAGGAAGAAGGAGAAGGGAGTCATTAAGTTCGCCGACACCGAAAAGGTGACTGTTGCGAAGCTGCTGGAGCTGACCGCCCAGCAGGTGAACGACTTTTTTTTCGACGGGCAGTTACCGATTGGTAATGCTCAAGATGTGACGCGGTAATTTGTTTTCTTTTTACCGACGAACGACCGATTGGTGCGTTTGCCTTGTCACTATGGTCATTATAAGCGATTGGAGGGCGAGAAAAAATGGGTCGTGGAGCCACGAAAGCGGCAGGTAATGTCTGGTACGAAGCCAGAATGGAAGCTGCAAAATGGAACGACAAGCTCCTTAGCCGAGCTGGCGCCGCGGAGGCGCTGAATATGTCTGAGGATGCGGTGAAGGACGCAGAACTTGGCTTGAACAAGTGTATGCCCGTAGATAAGGCTGTCCTGATGGCGGATCTCTACCGCAAGCCGGAGCTGCGGAACTACTACTGCCTGCATGAATGCCCGATTGGCAGAACGCTCGCCATCTCGGATGAAGCACCGGGGCTGGAGCGCGTGACAGTGAAGCTGCTCAAGAACCTGCGCGTCGAGGACTTGGAAGGCGTCAAGGACAGGCTGGTTGACATCGCAGAGGATGGGAGGATCAGCGATGACGAGAAGCCGGCGCTGGAGGAGATATTGACCTATCTCGACCGATTATCGAAGACGGTGAGCGAACTCCGCATCATCGGCGAAAAGGCACTTGGAAATGGGTGGCGCGATGAATGCTGATGAAATCGTCCGAATCCTCGCCGAACAGTACGGCATCCGAGGGGCTGCCGAACTCGACCAGAGAATCCGAGAACAGAAAGCTCTCGACATATCAATATTTCGCAGTATAGCCAAGGAGGAAAAGGCATCATGACCAGAATGGAAAGACGGAGACGCAGACAGCGCCAGATACGGCGGCGCGTGGCGCTGGCGCTCACGGTGGCGGCGATTACGACTGCTGCGGTAACGGCGGCGGTGACGAGCATAAACGCCGACGCGGAAGATACCCCGATGGAAGCCATGCCGACGGCAGAAGAAGTCGTGAAGCAGGAGCCGATGGCGGAGCCGGTGCAGCTCGTTTACGAAACGCCTCTATGGGCGGAAGAACCGGAGCCTCTCGCGCAAGAGGTAACGGAAGACCCGGAGGAGCCAGAGAAAATCGAGCAGGCTCTGGTGGAGCAGGGATACCTGCACGAGGAGATACCACTCAATTTCGACCTGCAATGTCACCTGATTACCGTCTGCGAGGAGTACGGAGTTCCGTACCATATCGCGCTGGGCGTCATACAGGCAGAAAGCTCGTTTACAGCGGACGCATCGAACGGAACCTGCTTCGGGTATATGCAGATCAACAAGATCAACGCCGAATGGCTCTCTGAAAGCATCGGCGTGACCGACCTGACCGACCCGTACCAGAACTTACGGTCTGGGGTGTTCATCTTGAGCGACCTGTTCGGAGACTACGGAGACTGGCACAAGGCTCTGATTGCGTACAACTACGGTCCGTCCGGCGCTCAGGAGCACGTCTTCAGCAAAGGATACACGACCACTGGTTACAGCAGAGCGGTGATGGAATACGCAGACGCTTGGCTGGAGGTGGTCGGAGAATGATCGACACCGGCAAGCTGAACTTTGACGCACTGGCCGACATCGTATTTGACGTACAGCGACGTGAAGGATACCAGTTCGAGCTGGACGACATCGCCGAAATCATCCGGTACACGGTGAGAAAGGCCGACCTGAACCACAGGGATGCGGATTACGTTCCGATCCTGTTCGAAAACGAACTGCGCGACCATGTGATGCGCGAAAGAATCAATGAAATGGGGAGGAGAAACTTATGTGCGACATCTGTATGCGCAGCCCTTGCCTGAGCGGCTGCCCGAACGCTCCGGACCCGACGCCGGTAACGCACTGCTGCTCCTGCGGAGAGCCGATTATTCCCGGCGACGAGTACGGAATTATCGACGGTGAGGCGTGGTGCGAGGACTGCTTGAAAGACCTGCCGCTCTGCGTCCTGATACCGAAGCTGGGCGGAGAATGGAGAACCGCGAGTGAGGAGGACATACCTGATGGATACGACGGTTAAGATTCCGGAAACGCCAGAGCTTCGGTTCGACGAAAAAAGCCACATCTACCGGCTGGACGGCGTAGAGATACCGAGCGTATCGCGGGTCATGGAGCCATTGAAAGCGTCAAGTTACGCAGGCATCAGCGAGAAGACGCTGGCGCGGGCGGCGGATAAAGGCTCGTCTGTCCACAACAGCATCGAGAACTGGCTGAAGTTCGGCATTGATGACATCCCGGAGGAGCATAGACCGTACTTCGATGGATTTCTGGAATGGTGGAACGAGTACCAGCCGGAAGTGGTTGCCTCCGAGGTGAAGACCTACCACAAGCTGATGCGATACGGCGGGACGATAGACTTGCTGGCGTATATCGGCGGGAAGTTGACGCTGATCGACTTCAAAACGACGTACCGGCTGCTGGAAAAGACCTGCGGGGTGCAGCTTGAAGCCTATGCTCAGGCACTGGCAAGCCACGGTATTACGGTCGAGGAGAAGCACATCTTGCACCTGACGAAGGATGGAAAGTGGGCGTATCCAGAGTTCCCCGCAAAAGATCCTGTCCGCTGGCGCGTATTCAGCGCCCTGAAATGCGTGTACGACTACACGGTAGCCTGAAAATATGAAAGGAGTGTCAGTATGAACGAAGCAGCCGTTATTGGCAACAACGCCCTTGTCCTTGACACGAAGGAAGAGGAGAACAAGCTCGGCAGGCAGGTCAGCCTGATCGAGCAGAAAGCAGAGTCGGTCGTGGTCGACAGCGATGATGGATTCGCCTATGCGGGCGAGCTGACCAAGCAGGTCAAGCAGATGCAGGCGAAGGTGACCGACTACTGGGAGCCGATGCGTAAGACCACCTACGAGGCGTACAAGTCGGTGACCGACCACAAGAAGGAGATGCTCGACCCGCTGGCGTCCGCCGAGAAGATCCTGAAAAAGAAGATGGGCGCCTACACCTTGCAGAAGGAGAAGGAACGCCGCGAGCGCGAGGAGGAGCTTCGCCGTCAGGCTGAGGCTGAGATGAACCGTAAGCTGGAGGAGGCCGCCAAAGCTGAGAGCGAAGGCGACGCACTCGGCGCGGAGATGGCAATGACCGAAGCGGAGGTCATGGAGAATGTAGCGACTACCGCCGTTATCAAGCCCGAAGCACCGACCATGAAGGGCGTAAGCACAACGAAGACATGGAAAATCACGAAGGTTGATTCCACGACCGTTCCGACCCACGTTCAGGGCGTGGAAATCCGCCCGGTTGATGAAAAAGCAGTCCTCCGCCTGATTAAGGCGACCAAGGGAACCATCAAGATCCCCGGCATCGCCTACGAGAAAGATGTGGCGGTCAGTGTCCGCAAGTAATTTCGACACAGGAGGTCAAGAATATGAGCACCGCATTGAGCAAGGCCGAACAGAACGCGCTGACTGTCAGCTATGACGTTCTCGGCACCCACGTCGAACTGGACCTCCAGTTCGTCAAAAGCTACCTCGTAAGAGGAAATCCTGAGAAGATCACCGATCAGGAGATTGTGTTCTTCATGAACACCTGCAAAATGCAGAAACTGAACCCGCTGGTGGCTGGCGAGGTCTACTGCATCAAGTTCGGCAACGAACCGGCGCAGATGGTCGTCGGCAAGGGGGCATACCTCCGCAGGGCATTCGAGCATCCTGACTATCTCTGCAAGGAAGACGGCATTGTAGTCGTCAGGGGGAGTGACATCCTCCAGAAGGAAGGATGCTGCCTGTATCCGGGAGAGACTCTTCTGGGCGGATGGTGCCGCGTCCACTTCGTCCGCAACGGCAAGGAACGCACAGCGTTCAAGGAAGTTCAGCTCGCCGAGTATGACAAGGGACAGGCGAACTGGAAGAGCAAGCCGGCAACGATGATTAACAAGGTTGCCATCAGCCAGTGCGTCCGCGAGGCGTTTCCGAAGGACTACGAGGGTCTGTACTCCGAGGAGGAGATGATCGCGTCCGGCGCAATCCCGGCGAACTACACGATTATCCCCGAAACCGGAGAAGTCATCGAGGACGATCCGACCATCACGCAGGAACAACGTCAGACAATGTTCAAGATGGCACAGTCTGCGTTCGGCGCGGAGGAGGGCAACAACCTCCTGAAACGCCTGCTGAAAGAAGAGGGATACGAGTCCACCCACGAACTGCCGACCTCGGTCTTCAACAAGGTTGTCAACCGCATCATGGAGCTGAAGGCACAGAAAGAGGCTGACGATGCGGAAAACGGAGAACAGGGCGAGGAAGCCGGCACCTCCGACAATCAGTAAGCAATCAAAAGGCGGTGCAAAACCGCATGACATGGAGGTGAGACCGTGGCGTGGATCAGCGTACACGAAACCATAAAAGGCCCGAAGCTGCGTGAGTTCCGCAAGCAGCTCGGGTGTTCCGAGTTCGAGGCAACGGGAGTGCTGATTTACCTGTGGCTTTGGGGACTCGACAATGCAACGAAGGATGGGCTGATCCTCTCGGCTGACGAAGACGACATTGTGCAGTTCATCTCGTACGCGGGAGCTGGGTGCTCGCTCGAACCGAAGAAAATCGTAAAGGCTCTGTTCGACAGCGGTTGGTTGGACTGGACGGAGAGCGGCATCTACATCCACGACTGGGATGTGTGGCAGGAGCAGTGGTACAAGGTGAAAGAGAACCGCGAGCGAGACGCAAGGCGTAAGCGTGAAAGCCGTCGCCATAAGCCCGTGATCGAGACGACCGCAGACGCTCTGGCGGACAGTCCGGCGGACATTCCGCCGGATAGTCCACCGGAAGTTCCGGAGACACCTGAAGCGCCACCGCAGGGTGGCGACGAAAAACCACAAGACCCCGCATACCCGACGCCATTTGAAGACTGGTGGACGGTGTACCCTCGGAAGATCGAGAAGGGGTACGCTTACAAGAAGTATCAGGCGAGGCGAAAGGATGGGTATTCCGATGCGGAGCTGCTCGAAGCGGCAAGGAACTATGCGGCACAGTGCAAGAAGCTGAAGACCGAGAAGCAGTACATCAAGCACCCGAAGACATTCCTCAGCGAATCGCTTCCGTTCCTCGACTTCATTCCAAAGAAGGCGCAGCCGGAAGTGGTCGAAACCGCGAGCGGAGAAAACCCGTTCCTCAGATACAGGGGTGATGACGAATGAACTTCGACCCATATTCGATGCTCAAGACCATAGCCGACAGAGGCATAGCGAACCAAAAGGTCAATCCCGGCGATACATACGACGCCGACGGATGCCTGACCTGTGGAGTCTGCAAGCGCCCGCGGCAAAAGTTCATCATGGTAGCCGCACCGACAGACGCGGAGCCTGAGCGAAAGATGCGGATGAAGGTGACGACGCAGTGCGATTGCGAGGTAGCCAAGGAGAACGCAGAAAAACGGCTTAAAGAAGATCAGGACGCGATGGAAAAAGTCATGCGCCTGCGAAAGGCCAGTCTGATGGATGCCAAGTTCAAGGGTGCGACTTTCGACAACTTCTCGGTGACGAAGAGCAATGAGCGGAACCTGAAGCTCTGCAAGCGATATGCCACAGCATTCGACGCGATGCTGGAGAAGAACCAAGGATTGATACTCTGGGGGAACGTCGGAACAGGAAAGAGCTTTGCTGCTGCTTGCATCGCAAACTACCTGCTCGACCACGGCGTTCCGGTGATTATGACGTCACTGGTCAAGCTGCTGGAGCTGATTCAGGGCGGTGAGGAGAAAGAAACTGACATCCTCGCAAGGCTGAACAGCGCGAAGCTGGTGATTTTCGACGACCTCGGAGCTGAGAGAAACACCGACTACGCCCTTGAGAAGATTTACAACATCGTTGACAGCCGGTATCGCAGGCAGAAGCCGATGATCTTCACGACGAACCTGACCGTTGCCGAAATGCAGGAGGAGACAGACATCCGGTACAGCCGCATCTATGACCGAGTGTTCGAGGTGTGCTACCCGATGCAGTTCATCGGTCAGAGCTGGAGAATGAAGACCGCCAGCAGGCGCTTCGATGAAATGGAGCAACTGCTCAACGGAGAATGAGAGGTGACCACAATGGAGAAGAACAGCCAGATGCACTACCTCAAAATCGGGAGTGAAGCCGACCGAGTAACGGTTGCTTCGATCCTGTATAAGAACGGCTACTCCGTCCGGCCAGTCAAGCAGAAGAAAGACGGGCGGAGCAACGAGTACCTCGTCAAGTATTGGATTGGCGAGACGACGGTGGAGGGGGTCGAGATGCCGAAATGAAAGTGAAGTTCACGGTGCTCGGCGAACCGCAAGGGAAGGGGCGACCGCGATTCCGAAACGCGGGAGCATTCGTCCAGACATACACGCCTGATAAAACAGCGTCGTATGAGAACCTGATTAAAGTAGAGTACAGGCGGCAGTGCAGGGACTTCAAGTTCGAGCCTGAGACTCCTGTTGACGTCAGAATTACCGCATACTACGGCATCCCGAAGAGCAAGTCGAAGAAGACGCAGAAGCTCATGGAAGAGCGAAAACTCCGACCTCTCAAGAAAGCGGATGCAGACAACGTCATCAAGGTGTATCTGGACGCACTGAACAAACTTGCCTATCACGACGACGTGCAGGTTGTAGACCTTCAGATCAGGCGGTTTTACAGCCGAGACCCGCGTGTGGTAGTCACGCTGCAAGAAGCAGAAACATGGTAACGAAATAGGAGGTAAACATGAAGAAACTCGCAACGCTCAGCGCCGGCCGAATCTTCAACTTCGCCGGTGAACAGTTCGTTGTTCTGGAGCAGCGTGACGGCGCCGCGTTTGTCCTGCTGGCTCAGAGCAAGGAGTCCTGCCCGTTCAACGACAAGGACAATGCGGAGAACCGCAACGACTACACCCGCTCCACCTTGAAGGAGCGCATCGACAAGTGGGTGGAGACCCTGCCTCGCACCTCGGAGGAGGCCGCGGCCATTCTCCCGTTTGAGGTGGATCTGAGCTGCACCGACCGTAGCAAGAGCTACGGAACCATCACGGTCAAGGCAGCACCCATGACGCTTTGGCAGTACGGCCAGTTCAAGGAGTTGATCCCGCTGAACGAGGATGACTGGTACTGGCTCGTCACGCCTTGGGCGTGTCGGTGGCTCCGCTCCCCGTACACCTACGGCTCCAGCAGCGTGTGGGGCGTCTACTCCAACGGCAACTTCAACAGCTACGACGCATCCTACTCGCGCGGCGTCCGCCCCGCTTTGCTTCTTAACTCTGACCTCTTGGTCTCTTTGGACGACGAGGTCGAGAAGGAGTCCTGCGACGAAGGCGATACCTGCACCTGTGGAAAGACTGTGGACCTCTCCGGCGTATGCACGAAGGACCTGATGGCGGAGATCTACCGCCGCATCAGTGCAGAAGAATGGGAAGACGACGATGCGTGACGAACTTGAGTTTGACGGCTTCTGGGAAGGGGCAACGCCGTACCGTTGCGATTGCTGCGGGAAGGTAGAAAAGTTCCGCTTCGACAGCAAAGACGAAGCATTCGACTCTAAGAAGCACCGCAAAATCCTGCGCGAGCGTGGGTGGCTCACGACCAAGGTGAACGACCAGTGGAAAGACTTCTGCTCTGAAGAGTGCAGAAACAAATACATCCGGAGCAATACGCTCTGAGACTGAAGGAGGAACATACAATGTGCAGCACCAATGAAAGAAACCTGAGCCTGAATGGCGACACCTTCGCAATCCTGAAAGAGCAGTTTGACAAGATCCTGAACCGCACCGTCGGCAATATGGAGATGAAGGGCGCAGACGACGCGGTCATCACTCTGAAGCTGAGCGTCAGCCTCGAAAAGAGTTCCGTGACCGTCGGTGACGACATCAAGGAGGTCACGAAGCCGACCTTCAAGCACGACATCTCCTCGGTGATGCAGGTCAAGGACAAGGTATCCGGCCAGACCACCGACGATTACGCGCTGGTGTGGGATGAAAACGAGAACAAGTACGTTCTTCGCAAAATCGAGAATGGCCAGATGTCCTTCGATGACTTCGACGCCAATGGGAACCCAATCTACGATGCGGACTACCACGAAGTTCCGGCAATCGGAGAAGGCACCAGAGGGCTTCCTGAAGCCGCTGAGAGCAACGGCACGGCAGACGGTGAAGATACCTCGGACGAAGCGGATGACACGACTCCTGACGCTTCTGGCGAGTTTGGCGACGGTTCCGTCGACCCCGCGCATGATCCGACCACGCCGTTCGGCTGGCTGCGACAGTTTATCGGCGAGAGCATGAACGTCACCGAGGCGATGGGCAACTACACCGTCCGCACCCAGAGCAACAAGGTTGTTCTGTCCTCTGCGACCGGGAGCGAGAATCCGTTCTATTGCCCCGCGGAGAAACTGAGCCCCCACGTCGGCCACGAGGTCGTGTGCGTAGGTTACGGCGGCGAGGAGATCGTGAATATCTCCATCGAGTGCGAGGACTGCAAGGAGGTCCTGTTTGACATCAATGCACCCGGCGTCAATGACGGAGCCGACGCGGACACAGCCGATAACGCCGAGGAAAGCGCCGACGTGAGCGAGACGGACGGCTACGAGTACGACAAGCCCGAGGAGGAATGACCTCCTCGGCTCTGAAAGGAGGGTGGTCGGATGAAAACCCCGATTGACATCGTCAAGGGACGGATCACCGACATCGACGAGCACGGTATCGTGACCATCAAATGCAGATATGATGACTGGCGAACGCTGCTGCGAAGGCAATACAGCGAATGCCTCGTCCAGATGATCGACAGCCGACCGCTCTCCGACAAGCAGCGCAGAACCTGCTACAAGCTCCTGCGGGAGATTTCCAACTTCACGGGCATGGGACTGGACCCGACCAAAGAGTACATGAAGCTGAAGTTCTTGGTGGAAGACCTCGAACAGACCGCTGACCAGATGTTCTCTCTGAGCAATGCTCCCATGAGTCTCGTGTGCGCTTTCCAACGGTTTCTGGTACATTTCATCCTCGATTGGGACATTCCGTGCAGCTTTCCATTGCTCGACTTCGTAGACGACGTTCAGGATTACATCTACGCCTGCCTGTCGAGCAAGAAGTGCTGCATCTGCGGAAAGCCGTGCGATCTTCACCATGTCGACCATGTGGGAGCCGGACGCGACCGAGACGAAATTATCCACGAGGGCATGGAAGTCCTCCCGCTTTGCAGAGAGCACCACACCGCGGTACACGCCATCGGCTGGCTGACATTCCAAGAGAAGTACCATCTGAATGGCGGCGTCGTCCTCGACAAGGATCTCTGCAAAATCTACAAGCTGAAGCGAAAGGAAGAAAACGAATATGCTGAACAGGATTGTACTGATGGGGCGCCTGACCCGCGACCCTGAACTCCGCAGAACCGGTAGCGGAACCGCCGTCTCCTCGTTCTCCATCGCAGTTGACCGAGACTTCAAGGGGCAGAGCGGTGAGAAGGAGACGGACTTCATCGACATCGTCGCGTGGAGGAACACCGCTGAGTTTGTCAGCAAGTATTTCACGAAGGGTCGCATGGCTGTTGTGGAGGGCAGACTCCAGATCCGCGACTGGAAGGACAAGGAGGGTAACAACCGGCGCAGCGCGGAGGTTGTAGCCGACAATGTCTATTTCGGGGATAGCAAGCGTGACGGAGACGCTGCGGGAGGCAGCTACACCGGCGGCCAGACGGCGCAGAGCGGAGGGTTCAATGAAATCGACGAGGATGACGGCGAGCTGCCGTTCTAAGTGGAGGAGTTGGTTGGATGATTAAGACCAAGATTGAATGGTGCGACTCCTCGTGGTCTCCGATAACCGGATGCTACCATCCCTGCCCATACTGCTACGCCAGAGCCACAGCCAACCGTTTCAAAGGATGCGACATAGCCGAAAGCGGCGCGGCGGACACGCTCGTTGTGGACCTGAAGGAACGGTTGAAGGTAACGAACAAGGACGGCGTGACCAGAAATGCTGCGTACCCGTTTGGTTTCACTCCGACCTTCCACGAGTACAGACTGGATGATCCAAGAACCAAGGGGTTCGGAAAGACGATTTTCGTCTGCTCGATGGCTGATATGTTCGGTAGCTGGGTTCCGGAAGAGTGGATCGTGAAAGTCTTCGACGCCTGCAAAGCTGCGCCCGGTCACAGGTATCTGTTTCTCACCAAGAACCCACAGAGGTACATAGACCTCTACAACGCCGGCATCCTGCCGGACGGAGACGAGTTCTGGTACGGCTCGACTGCAACGACTGCGGATGTGCCGGTGTTCTGGTCAGAAAAGCACCACACATTTGTCAGCGTCGAGCCGATCCTCGGGCCGTTCAATTCGGAGGACGGCCTCAAAACGATGGGCAACACGGATTGGTTTATCATCGGAGCTGAAACCGGAAACCGAAAAGACAAGGTGATTCCGAAGCGAGAGTGGATTGAAGGCATTGTCGACTACGCAAAGGCTACTGGCAAGCCGGTGTTCATGAAAGACAGCCTGAAGCCCATCTGGGGCGACGATCTGATTACGGAGTTCCCGTGGGAGGCAGAAGAATGAGCGTCGTAGCAGCAAAGGTTTACGAAAATGGCACCATCAGAGTCGCTGCCGACTCGATTATTGTATCCGGTTGGTCGAAAAGAACGAGCAATTTCGGAAAACTTGAGCAGATCAATGGCATGATAATCGGTAGCGTCGGCACCGCCTATGAAGCGTCCTTGATGTGGCAGTACATGAGAACCCACAAGCCGGACGGAGGGACAGAAAAAGACGTCCTTGCTTTTATCGTTGAGTTCGTGAGGTGGAAACGAGAGCTTACCGGAGATGCGACGGTGGTGAACGATTACCTGCTGGCGTACAAGAACAAGCTGTTCGAGGTGTCCGGATTGTTTGTTCATGAAATACAGGACTATGTTGCGATTGGAGCTGGATGCGATTTTGCAACGGCTGCCCTATACCTTGGTCATTCCCCAGAGGAATCGGTCAAAGCTGCTTGCACGTTGTCCTGCGTGGTCTCCGAACCGATTGTATCGTGCGAAATGTAGGAGGTGCGATATGGGCAAGAACGGATACCTACAACGGCAGAGAAACACGGTCAATGTCTACCGGCAGGCGGAGAAGGAGACCTACATCCAGTTCATGACCGATACGCTGATCCTGACTCTGAATGACCCAACGGTGATGGGAAAGGACGTGTTCGGCGAGAAGCGGATCAAGAAGGTCGTAGAAGCGTGGGGCAAGGTGTTCGACAAGTTCCACGGAGCACTCGAAAAGGGAGACGAGCAGGACTTCTGGCAGGTTAAACTCGACATGAACCTTATGGGCGTTCTGGGAGAGAAGGACTTCGTTCCCTTCGCAAAACGGTACGAGTGGGTGAAGGAGGGCTGACCTCCACGGTGCTCGGAGAGAGTGAGGTGACGGGCTGCCCGAGCTATGGACGAGAAACGATATGACACCGACGCGGTGAAGGCAAAGCTGGCGGAATACGTCGAAAAGGTGAAGTATTACCGGCATCAGTGCGAAAGAATGGATCGGCTCCAGACGAAAATCATAGGTGTGGGCGCTCAGGTTCTCTCCGATATGCCAAAGGCTCCAAGCCACGACAACGACAGGGCTGCCGACCTTATCGCCCAGAAGATAGACCTTGAACAGGAACTGGGCGATACAGTAGCGGAACTGCTGGAGGAACGGCACGGAATCGAGAAAGCGATACGGTCACTGAAGAACGCAGATCAGCGAGCGGTGATCCTGAGCCGATACATCGACGGTGACAGCTTCAAGGATGTCAATGAGCTGGTGTTCGGAGGCAAGGCGGATTTCGCCGACAAGGAGGAAAGCTACATGAGAAGGGTGTTCAACATCCACGGAGAAGCCATGATCGGGCTGGCAGCGTATTACGGGCTGTATCAAGTGGATACAGAGGATACAGCGGAAGCGTAGCTTATACTCCATCATCCGGCGACATTCCAACGGTTTTAGAAGCCAATTTGCAGCAGAGGACGGCAGAGATGCCGCCCTCTCTTTTTGATGCGCGATAAATAGATATGTTGATTAGTAAGAAAATATTTCAGCAAAATCAACGGAAAACACTTGACTTAGGTGCACGGTGTCGTATAGTTAAGATACGATAAATCATACACAAAGCCCGGAAGGCAGGAGGATACGAAGATGACCAGATTTCAGATGGAACTCAGCGGGAAGCTCGGCCAGTTCTGGCAGAACGAAGCCCAGAAGGAACTTGAGCGCGTGAAGTCCGACTTGGACTCGTGCAAGATTATCATTGACAGCGACGGCGTTGCCCGCAACAGCATTGGCCGTGCGCTGGCTGATGATATGCTCGAAAAGGTTGAATTGGTCGCTCCAGACTGCGTGAACGTGTCCGCTACTCGCGCCACCTACGAAGCAGAGGTGCGGGAGGCTCTGAAAGGTTACGCCAGTCGGCAGCCAAGCGGCGAAGAGATGCACGAAATGAGATCGATTTTCGGCGCCGGAACTACGGTGGTCGATGTCCTGAGCGGAAGGAGATATGCGGTATGAAAAATGGCGGCTGGGTTCGGTGGAGACATTGGACAGAGAACGGACTGGTAGCGTTCGGGCAGATGCCGCTCCGAGATGTCGGGCGGGAGCTTCAGAAGTTCGAGGCTGAAGCCCTCAAGATTCTGAAAGAGACCGGCGCAGACCACGTCCTGTACGGCGTGAAGGAATACGACAGCGACGGGGATCTGGATATGGTGCGTTTCTATCTGGAACCGATGTCGGAGCAGGAGTTCGAGGATCGCGTTGTGAAGAACAGCGCAGGGATGACGGTCTATGCCGTACATAAGAGATAAGGAGGAATGCGAAATGAAACTGAAGGACATGGTGGAACTGTTGTCAAACAACGATGCCTGCGTGGTACTGAAGGTGAAAGACGGGCAGGAAATGAACCTGATCTCGCTCGGCTGCTTCAATGGAGATGAAGTGATGATGCGCCTGACGAAAGGAAGAGATGTGACCTGCACGTTGTTCCGAAAGAACGGCAAGAGCTTCTCGTGGCACTGGGGAGCAAGCGGGTTTACGCTGGTCACAGATCAGGCGTGGCGAATGGGCCAGCTCATTCAGAGTTGTATCGAGAATGACTTCGGCATCAAGTGCAAGTATTGAGGAGGGGAAAGACATGATTCTGAAAGTCCGTGACGAGGGAGACTTCAACCTGTCCATGATGCTGAACATCAACTACGACATGGAGCACATCGAGGTCACTGTGCATGTGCGGAACAAGAAAGCACATACGACCGTCACGAAGACGTTCAAGGCGGACCGCTTTTCTGAGGCGCTGCGGTACTTCGAGCAGCAAGAATCGTTCCTGTTTGGAAAGAAGGAGGCGTGAGGATGAAGAGAGAGTTCTTCGTGGATACCCCGCTCGGCAAACTACACGTCCACGCCAAGTGCGATACCGACAATGCAGCCGATTACCCCGGCGTTTATGTCGACTTGGTACGCGACGGACACGAGGACGGGATGCTGGCCTGCGTGGAGTTCGACAGCTACGAAGGCGATCTGCTGACCACTGCGTACGACACCGGCGATGACCAGCCGAAGTGCTACTACCACCATCAGGCAGGACTGGAGGATGGCGAAGATGGTCAGTAAAGAGAATGCCCGCTGCCTGCGGCACATCATGGAGCATATCCGAAGCGGTGGCTCGTATGCAGAGAGTGCGGAGAACGTCCGTTACCCATACGACCACAAGGTGCTGTATCAGACCGTGCATGGAAACATCGGCTGGAGCCACTATGGATCGAGCGCCGAAAGCATGACCATGCGGAACCTGAACTGGACGATCCGGACTATTTTCGAGATGACTCCGTCAGCGTTCTTGATGCGCTATAAGGAACTGCCGGCAGGTGCCTGATTTAACACCGCCTCGCCGCAAACGTTGATGCGGAACGAAAAAAATAAGAAAATCAACGATTTCCCTATTGACTTAGGAGGTAGGTGTTGTAACGTAAAGTTACGATAAATCAATACCACAAGTTCCGATAGGAGGACATGAAAATGGCAGGCTTTACGAAAAAGAACATGGAAGTCATCGTCAACGAGGCGAGAACCTTCGGTGAGTGCTTCCTCGGCAATGTCAGCTTTGACACCATCAAGGACAGCCGCAAGTGGCACAAGTTTCTGAGAGAGAATCGCATCGAGGATTGCTTCCTCACCCGCCGCGACGAAGGCAGCCACAACGATGGCTGGTTCCTCGTCTGTGTCTGATGCGGACCTGCACCTGCTGGATCAAGAAAGGAGATCGCTGATATGAAATGTGCTGATTGCTGCTACTGCTGGAAGGAAGAGGACGAAAGCTACCCGTCCTGCAAATGGGAAAGCCGCGGCCCCGGCGATTGCCCTCCCTGCGAGGTTGACGACTACGAGGACGACGACGAGGAGGGCGAGTGAGATGAAGGTGCTGACCGGGCGGACAGAGATTGCCTCCGCCATCAACTTCAAGAAGTACCCGGTGGTGACCATCGACGTATCTAAACGAGATGACTACGGCATCGTTGGATGCCCTGTCTGCGTGGATGCCGGACTCTTCCGAACTGGGGAGCCGCATTACGTTCGCGCAACGTGTCGCGTGTATAGGGACGAACAGAAGCTGACGTTTTCAAGCGGATGTGTTGGCCTTAGCGCCGATTTCGGATACAGAGACATCGAGGAGATGCTCGAATATGCCAACGCGCCGATCATCCAGAAAGACTCGGAGATGCTGGTGGTGATTATCGACAGCGCGAAGAGGACCGCGTACTCACCGGTGGTCGTGAGAACTGGATCTCGGGTAGACCCGCACTGCCAGACACCTATCAGCTTGGCGGAGCCGCTGAGCTTCGCAGCGTTTTTCAAAGAAAGAGAGGGCGAAGGCAGATGAAATACTACGCGACGATCACGCATAGCCTCGGCCAGTTCGAGATCGGCGGCACAAAGGCAAGTTTGATCCGAGATCTAAAGACCATGAGACGCTCTAAGAAGACCGACGGACTCAAAAGCATCCGCCTCTATGCGGTTGACCTAAAAACCGGAGCACGGGCGGAAGTATCGCCGGAGGAAGAAGCCGCAATTTGGAAGGAGGCGGGATTGTGACTGAATACCAGACCAGCCCAATGCCGTGTGGACCGCACCACAGCGAACTTGCTGCACTGCATCGAAAACTGCGAGGTGACGCTCGATACCGGAAGGCGAGAAGCTGCAAGCACTGCACCGATACCGCTGATAGCTTCAACCGGTATGTTTCGACCTACTGCCACTTGCGGCAGGAACACATCGCCGGTGCTGATAAGGACTTGCTCGACAGGTGTATGGCCTGCGAGCTGTATGAAAGGAGAACGTGATGTACCAGATCGAATTGCACTACGGCTATCAGGAATGTGAGGACGGCATCTACCACGCCTTTGAAACGTCCGACATTGAGGAGTGTGCTGACAGCCGAGATATTGCAGCGAGACTCGCCGGGTTGCTCGACTGCACACCAAACGACGGGAGTTTCAACTGGAACTCGATGTATATTGCTCTGCCCGAAAAGACGGTGGAGCGTATCAAACAGGAGGGGCGCTCCGAGATGATGTTCGCTATGTTCGGCGACGGACCGTGGCGTAACGACGCTTGCAAAGGATACGCCATCATGGCGATGAAACGCGCCGGACTCGATGCAGAGACAATCGGCAAAGTCAGCGACGCGATGACTGACTGCTTCGACGACACCACGGTCGATGCGGCCGGCCGATACTATGCGAAAGGGGCGGTTCGATGAACGACAAAACCGCACGGATTGCCGAGCGATACGAAATCACCGAGAAGTGCGCATCGCTTGAGCACGACCTGCTGGGAATCGACGGCGTGACCAGCGTGGAGTTTGACCTGAACGGGTTTCTGGATGGCATACATCAGGTGATCGTTCTGGTGGGGTACGATTTTCACATCGTCACAAGAAAGCTGCGGCTCGCTGTTGATGTGGTGAATACAGCGTGTCTGCATGGACTCGAAGAATCTGGCGACCGGATTGAGGACTACGGGGAGCACCTGTACCTCGTCTTCAACTGCGGGCCGAGCTGGCCGAAGAGAGGAGAAACTGAAGCATGAGCGACTACGAGAAGTTCCAGTTGCAGTGGATGATCGAACACGGGCATTCTTTGCGCGAGCTGATGGAGGAGCTGCAAAGCCTTCAGTACGATGATCCGGAAGACAGCGACCGCATTTCTACTCCGATTACGGAACTGTTCGCGGAATGGGAGGCGGATCGAGGCTTCGGCTCTGAGATCTGGCCTTGCGAGGAAGAGTATGAGTCCTGCGAAGCTGTGGAGAGGTATCTGGACGAACTGCACGATTTGGTAACGAGGGAGAACGAAGGAGAAGTCCTGTCCGAAAGCGAAAAGCAGATGTATGTTTGGCTGGTGGACGAAATCCATCGACGGGGCGGAGACATTCCGTTCGGTGTAGAAATCTGAGGAGGAGAAGGTATGAGTCTGTATAACATGATTTGTGGGTACAACCCGGCCTGCTTCTGGCTGATGCCAATGCTCGGGCGACGGCAGGACGAATGGCCGCGTTTCCGAGATTGCTTCGTCGGAGATAAGGGCGACACCATCGTTATCTACACGCGAGTTGGAGGCGGAAACAGAAACGCCGGGTATGGGGAGGAGGCACTGTATCAAGACCCGAACTTCGTCAAGACGTGGGATGACGAGTATGACAGCACCTATGGCTATTATGAGTTTTCCGTTCCCGAGCAGTGGAAGCTGGACTTCGAGAAGATTATCGGCGGCCGAGCCAAAGAAATCTCCAAGGAGTACAAAGCGGTTCTTATGGAGTTCTTTCCGAAGCTGGCGCCGCAGATCTTCGATCCGGATGTGGAAACGGAGAGTGAGACATGAAGAACATCTATTTGCTGGCCGGACCATCTGGATCTGGGAAATCCAGCGTCGCCCGTGAACTGACGCAGCGATATGGACTGAAGGAGGTGTGGTCGTACACGGAGCGTCCGCCTCGCTATGATGGTGAACCCGGCCATGTGTTCGTGACACCTGAGCAGTTCGACGCGGCTGGCAAGATGTGCGCGTTCACGTTCTACAACGGCTACCGATACGGCGTACCGGAGTCCGCCATCGAGGAGCATGACATCTACGTCATTGACCCTGCCGGAATCCGGTATATGCAGGAACGGTATTCGGGCAGCAAGGGCGTGGTCATCATCGCCATCTACGCCTCGTTGAATGAGCGAGCGGTGCGGATGCTCGAACGCGGAGATACACAGGCGGCAGTAAGGAAGCGCCTACAAACAGATGAAAAGGAGTTTGAGAATCTGCATCTCATGGCGGATGCGTGGTTCAGAAACGATAAGCTGAATGAAACCGTCAAGGCGGTGCATCTCTATATGATGGCAAGGGAGGGGCAACTGTGAGCAGAGCGAAGATTGAGCGGCGCTACCGCAAGATGCAGGCGGACGCAAAAGCGTTAGGGGCAGAGCTGCTGACGAAAGAGGAAACATTCATTGACGACGATCACCTCGACCCTGTGTGGTACGGAGGTTACATCGGCGGTCTGAAGTACAAGGGGTACGAGCTGTCGCTGGAGGTTCACGGTGACGTGGAAATCTGCGGCTTCATGAACGGGCGCGACCTTGAGTATGTGAACCGCCTGAACACCGGCGCAATGAGCTTGACGTCATCCGACCATCTGAGAACGACATTCAAGAGCGATGCGGAGCTGTGGGATGCGGCAAATGCAGGGCCGGACGCAGAAAACAAGATCGAGTTCAACGAGAATAGCTGGGTGGAGGCGTTCGTCCTGTACCCTGACGAGACATGGAGCGAAGGGACCGTTGTCGATGACGCAGACAACGTGCTGGACGCCTGCGGCGGGATCTCTGCGTGGATTGACTGGCTGGAGGAAGAGTTCATCAAGGAGGGGCGTAAATGAACACGAAAATCAACTACCTGTACCGCGACGCGGACAACTACAAGGTCCGTAATGAGTGCATCATCCGCGGAGGGATGACGGAGGAACAGGAGAAACGCATCATCGGCAGCTTAGACGAGGAGACGTATTTCGTACCAGCTTGCGTAGGTATGCCGGAAGAGAAGTTCGGAAGCGAGACCGAGGCGGACCACCCGTGGTTTGAGTGGTGCGGAACCGAACCGACTGAGAGGAAACAGACGCTCGACATCGACGCCGAGGAGCTGACCGTGCGATTTGAAAAGGCGGGTAACGGGTGGCAGGAGGTCAGGATAGCACCGAACGATGGGAGGCTCCCGTACCGCGTCACCATTCAGGAGACCTTTTCGCGCACAGTTATTGTTTGGGCGCACGAGAGGATCGGTGCAGAAACAATCGCACAAGAGCTGCGCAACTCCGGAGAAATCGACCTCGACGTAAACGACTTCATCGACCGCAAATGCACCTGCGATGGCGTCGCTACGAAGGGGGATCTGAAAGCGTTTAAGGAGTACCGCGGCATTCAGTGATTTTCTGTCTCGTTCACAGAAAGACAGGAAATGTCACATGATTTCAGGAGACAGCATAAAAGTTCATTGCAAATCACCGTTTTCCTGTATTATCGTGTAGCATAGAAAATCTGACAGAGCTGTTAGGGGACAGCAAATGTCACGAAGCACCGCCGAGAGGCGGTGCTTTTTCATACACGAGCGAGGAGGTACACGAAAATGGATAAACGGATTGAGGTGGTCGAGCGCCGCGTTGGAGATCTGAAGCTCGACTTCGGCAACCCCCGCAAGATTAAGAAGCAGAAGCGTGAGGAGCTGGAAGAATCCCTTGAACGCTACGGCGACTTCGGGACTATCATCATCAACGAGCAGAACCAAGTCATCGGCGGCAATCAGCGCGTGACCATCTTTCAGAGGCAGGACCCCGATATGATCGTGTCCTGCAAGCTGCTGATCGGATACTCCATGAAGGAGCAGAAGTACATCAACATCAAGGCGAACAGCCACGCCGGCGAGTGGGATCTCGCCGAGCTGGGAGATTGGACGGCCGATCTGGTGGATGGCTTCAAGCTCGATTTGGAGTCCAAGCCCGACAAGAACGTGGAGGAGCGCAGCATCAAAGAGATGGAGCCCATCCACTACGAGAAGTACGACTACGTCCTGATTGCCTGCCGTAACGAACTCGACTACAACGATCTCGTCCGCAAGCTCGGCATCGAGGGTGGGCAGGTCAAGGTTGCGAAGACCCGCCACATCAAGGGACGGGCGATCTGGTACGACCAGATGAAGGCGCAGATTCTGAGCCCTGAAGAGGTGGAGGCAAGGGAGGGTGAGCAGAATGCGTAACATCCGATTTGCCACACCGGACATCAGCCGACTGGAGACTGAAAACATCAAGAAGACGGTCGACACCCGCTGGATCACGGCGGGGCCGACCGTTCATCGCTTCGAGCACCGCATCGCCGAAATGAGCGGTTGTGACAAGGCTGTGTGCTTCGATAGCTGCACCGGCGCTATGGAGATGACGCTTCGTGCTCTCGGTATCGGACCGGGAGACGAAGTGATTACTACCCCGTACACCTACTCGGCAACGGCGGAGGTGATCCGAAATGTTGGCGCGACCATCGTGTTCGTCGATTTGGCACCGGACAGTTTCGAGATGGATTACTGGAAGGTGGCGGATGCCATCACGCCGAAGACCAAGGCCGTGATGCCGGTCGACATCGGCGGAAAGCTGTGCAACTACGATGCCCTGTACGAAGCCATCGGACGCAGGCAGGAGGTTTTCCATCCGGCAAACGAAGTTCAGAGAGCGTTCAACCGCGTGATCGTTGTCGCAGATGCGGCACACAGCTTCGGTGCGGACTGGGACGGATTCGTCACCGGTCAGCTTGCCGACTTCACTTGCTACTCGTTCCATGTCCTGAAGAATGTGACGACCGGCGGCGAGGGCGGAGCGGTGGTTTGGGATAGCTCCCCGTATGACTTTGACAGCGAGGCGTTCGAGGAACACCTGAGACTTCTCGGCGACCACGGGCAGACATCCAGAGATAAGAGCAACGGGTGGGAGTACGACATTGCCCTGTTCGGATACAACAGCATCATGACCGATGTTGACGCGGCTATGGGTCTGGCTCAGCTCGACCGCTTCGAGGAGATCAAGCAGAAGCGCATCGACGTTACCACAACCTACGACGCCTTATTCGACAAGCTGAACGAACACGGTTTCGTCATTCGACCGATGATCCGACATTTCGGCATGAACTACACCAGCGCGATGCACCTGTACCCTGTACAGCTTCCTGAGAGCACATCGGTCCGGTTCGTTCAGTTCCGTGACGAAGCGCAGGAAATCTACCGCAACGCTGTGTGGCGGTACATGAAGGACGCCGGTGTTCCGTGCAACGTGCATTATAAGCCGCTGCCGATGATGACCGCATACAAGCAGGCAGGATTCGACATCAAGGATTACCCGAATGCCTACAAGACATACGCCAGCCTCTTGACGATCCCGTATCACACGGAGCTGACTGAAGAAGAACAGAGATACATTGTGAGTAAGTTGAAAGAGGCGGTGATGGAGCTGTGACAACGACATTGGCAGGGTCTAAGATCCTGATTACCGGTGGAACCGGAACGTTTGGCTCTGCATTCCTCGACAAGGCGCTTGCGGCTGGTGCGGAGGAAGTCCGCATCTTCAGTCGAGACGAGAAGAAGCAGTACGACATGGCTCAGAGGTATAAGAAGCACGACAACGTCCGCTTCTTCCTCGGAGACATCCGCGACAGGCGCTCGATTGACTCTGCGATGCAGGGCGCCGATTACGTTTTTCATGCGGCGGCGATGAAACAGGTGCCGTCCTGCGAGCAGTTCCCGCTGGAGGCAATCAAGACCAACATCAACGGAAGCGACAATGTACTCAGCCTCGCCATCCAGAAGCGAGTGAAGAAGGTCGTATGTCTGTCCACCGATAAAGCTGTATATCCGACATCTGCGATGGGGATGACAAAGGCTTACATGGAGAAGCTGGCGATGCAGAAGGCCGCGGACCAGAACCGTACCGAGATCTGCGTGACCCGCTTCGGAAACCTCGTGGCATCACGAGGGAGCGCCGTTCCGCTGTTCATCGAGCAGGTGCAGAACGGTATGCCTATCACCATCACTGATCCGGAGATGACCCGTTTCATGATGACCGTCCGCGAGGCGACAGACCTCGTGGAGCAGGCGTTTATGATCGGAGAGAACGGAGACCTTCTGGTGAAGCGGTCGAAAGCCTGCACCACCGGAGATCTGGCGAAGGCAGTATGCAGATACCTGAACCTGCCAGCGGATTATCAAACCGAAATCATCGGTATCCGTCCCGGCGAAAAGATGCACGAAGCTCTGCTTACCGAGGAGGAAGCCTATCTTGCCCGCATGAAGGGGGACTACATGGTGGTATCCCACAAGCGCGAGCATTACGGCATCCTCGAAGCGGAGTACCGCTCCGACCTCGCTGAACGCATGAGCGCAGACGACGTGCTGCGGCTCATTGAGAGCGTGTTCGAGGAGGGGGCAGAGAGATGAAACGACACCTGTTCGTAGTAGCGCATCCGGATGACGAGGTGCTCGGAGCGGGCGGGTTCATCTACGACGCCGCAAGGGCGGGCGACGAGATTGGCGTGGCGGTCCTCAACACCTGCGACACGACCAGATACGCCGGCCATCTGGAGCAGATACGCGACGATATGCTCGAAAGCCACAAGATACTCGGCGTTCGGCATTTCTACCCGTTCGATTATCTCGACAGTAACTTCCACAATGCCGACCACCGAAAGATGGTGCAGGACATCGAGGAAGTGATCCGGGATTTCCAACCCGACTACATCTACACGCAGCACCCCGGCGACATCAACACCGACCACTACTGGACAGCAGCATCCTGCATGGAAGCGTTCCGCATTTGGCAGCGTGGCAGGGAAGACCTGCATCCCATCTCCGGTCTGTTCCTGATGGAGGTGCAGTCCTCTTCCGATTGGGCGTTGAACCCGTCCATCAAGAAGTTCGACCCCGACACCTTTGTCGAGATCACGGAGGACGCGCTGCTGGCGAAGATTGACGCGCTTGCGGTGTATGAGAATGTCGTCCGCCCCATTCCTCACCCACGGTCTGAAGCAGCTCTGACGGCTCTGCCGGTTCTCAGGGGAGCGCAGGCTGGGGTGAAGCTGGCGGAGGCGTTCGAGTGCGTGTTCAGGAGAGTGACCTTATGACTCAGCAGAAGGGTTTGGTGCTCGCATCGCACCAGCCTGACTTTTTCCCGTATATGGGGTACTTCTACAAGATGTTCCAGAGCGACGTGTTCGTCTTCTCTGACAATGTGCAGTATTCCAAGACGGGGCGGCACAACTACAACGAGATCCTGACCGGCAACGGACCGCTGCGGTTCACGCTGCCGATACACTACCATGTGCAGAACTTGAACGAGATCCAGATTGCAGCGGATGACAACTGCGTCGAGAAAATGCTCAAGACCCTGTGGATGGAGTACAAGGGAGCCGACGGCTTCCATGAAGCGTTCCCGGTGATCGAAGACCTGCTTCATCATGCACCGGGGGCAAAGAGCCTTGCGGAGTTCAACACCGGATGCCTTCTGATGCTTGCCAATGAGTTCGGACTCGCATCCAGAGTGGAGTTCATCAACAGCTCCGCTCTGCCGATCACGCAGCGGAGAGATGCCCGCATCATCGAGATGTGCGGGCTTCTCGGAGCAAAAGTGTATGTGAGCGGGAGCGGGGCGAAGGACTACCACATCGAAAAGGATTACGCCAGAGCGGGAATCGAGCTGGTGTACTCTGATTATCAACCTATCACCTACCCGCAGGTGGGGCGTCCGGCCACCGAGAATATGTCGGTGATCGACTACGTCCTGAACTGCGGCTTCAAACTGCCGAAGGAGTGGAAGAGATATGAGTGAGACGACCTTCGGGATTTACATTCCCAGCTACAAGCGGGCGAAGACCTGTAACGCGCACAAGTTTCTGGAGTACGGAACGTACATCGTCCGCGAGAGCGAATACGAGGAGTACGTCGAGGCTCTGAAGGAATACGCCGACCACATCAAGGTGCAGGCGGTGGAGGACAGCCAGATCTGTGGATTGACCGAGGTGAATCAATGGCTGGCGGACAACGCGCCGGAGGATGTGATCGCCATACTGGATGACGACATCCACCACTTCTACTACCGGATGTTCGACACCAGCTCGATTGACGATCCTGAGATCGTCACATCGGAGCTGGAACGGGTGGGGCAGCTCATGTCTGACCTCGGCATCGGCTTCGGGGCGACCGACGCGACCATCAGACCGTGGAACTACGATTGCGAGTTCTCGTTCAAAGGATGCGCGGGAGCTGTGAGGTGGATCAACCGGAAGACGTTCAAGGCGAAGTGCAACAAGGAACTGGAGTACAACTACGACCTCGACGTGGTGCTTCAGGAGCTTCTGGTGAATCGGGTGATTCTCAAACCGAAATACTTCTGCTCGAAGGGTCTGACAGACACCAACGAGGGAGGGGCTTCGGGGAAGAAGCGGGGAGACCAGATAGCCAGCATCAAGCTGATGGAAGCAAAGTGGGGCAGGTACTTCTCCTACAACATGAAGATGAATGTGCCTCACATCAATGTGAAACGGTGATAATGTGCGAAATATTCACATAAAATACGCAAAAACATTGACTTTCCGCCGGAATAAGTTAAGATATAGTCAAAGCCAACAACGACTATGGACTGGCTGAAACGACGAAAGGATGATGAACTTGGCCTATCAAATGCTGACACGGACTGGACTCTCGTTCTGGGAGGTCACGTCTGCAATGCAGAACTCGATCCGAAAAGGCGACTATGAAATCGCCGGTTTCTGTTTATGGGAGCTTCTTCCGCAGTACACGCCGTACTTGCGAAAGCGGCTCCTTGTCATTTCTGCGGAGGACTGTTACGGCGTCATTACGAAGGAGATCCTGAACCTGTGCGAGATCGGCACAGAGAAGAGCCTGACGGATGCGGTGAACCTGCTCTGCAAAGCGAAAAAGAACAGAGACGCCGACTACTTCGTCTGCAACCTGATGTTCAATGACGTGGATGCTCGAAGCTGGAGCAAGGGAGAGCTTGCACGAGCGCTGCATACGGCAATCCGAAGAAAGAATATCATCGACGCCGGCAGATACAGCGCGGAGCTTTTCAAAGTGAACCGTAAAGAGTTCTGGAAGATGCTCAACGACACGGCGATGGTCTTCTATCCCGACCTGTACGATGAAGTCAAAGCTCTGGAGGCAGCGAACGCCAAAATGAGCAAGCCTGCGGAGGAAACGATCTTCGTCGCAAAGGCGATGGTTCTGATGTGGACCCCGAAAGAGAAAGATCTGCTCGGCTATCCGGCAATGCGCTTCGATGGAGTGATGGCGCCGGAGGAGCTGCCTGAAGCAAAGCCCGCTGAGGAGTGCAGAAAAATCAGAGGTCTGTTCCCTGAGTGGGCGTACAACTGGCACACATCATACGGCAAGTACAAGCTCAAGAGAGACGCGGTACACGCCATTGACAATGACCAGAAGCTGCTGACGCCTCTGGTGGAGAACCTGTTCGATGACTGCTCGTGGAACCGGGACATCAACGCTTGCCTCCTGAAGCACAACCCGAACGGCTACATTCTCCCGTTTGACGACGGCAAGCTCGACCCGAGAGTGAAATATGGAACGCAAGAGTGACGCCGTCCGCCGACTGGTGGCGGCGGGAGACTTCAAGGCAGCCCTGCGGATAGCAAAGGATTTCCGGCTGGGGATTGCCAAAGAGGACTCCGACAGCATGAAGCGGGGATATGAATGCCTGCTCTATCCTGATTTCTATTCTCAGATAGGCGTAGACCCCCGCCAAACCGCGCTAAAGGGCGTGGAAACAGTGCAAAGGCTGTATGGGACATAAACCCATACCTGAAAATACAAGCCCGGAAAACAGCTCCTACACCGCAAGGTGAGGGGCTGTTTTTCGTGGGGAAGGGGAGGTGAAACGAGTGGCAAGAAACCCGAAACAGGACGCGAATCTGAAGCCCATCCAGAAGGGCGATCTAAGTAAAGAGGAGCTAAAGAAGCGGCAGTCCAATGGAGGCAAGAAATCCGGTGAGGTCCGCAGAGCGAAAAGGGACGCGAAATCCGCCATTCGATACCTGCTCGATTTGCCTCCCACGGTGAGCGTGAAAGCCAACCTGAAGGAGATGGGCTTCCCGGTCAGTGAGCAGACCAACATGGCCGCTCTGCAAGCTCGCTTGTTCACTATGGCAATGGGCGGCAACATTGATGCGTACAACACGCTGATGAAAATGGCCGGGTATGAACCCGAAGAAAACCGCAAAGAGCGCGAGAGTATCGCTTCTGACGCCCGCAGAGAGAAAGAGCTGGAGGCGAAGGTCAACGCTCTGGGTGGCGATATGGACGGCGCACAGATGGCCGTCAACCTCCACGACGAAGACGAGAACAACGATGTTGTGATCTATATGCCGCAGACGGCCAGCGAGGAAAGCTGCACCGTCAAGGAAGACGAGCCTGAGAGCGAGGACACCGAACAGCCTGCGGATACGGAATAAGGCGGTGAGACTATGGCACGGATCGTAAAGCCGCAGCCGGGTCCTCAGACCGCATTTATGGCCACTCCGGCAAACGTGTGCATATATGGAGGAGCAGCGGGCGGTGGCAAGTCTTTCGGCCTGTTGATGTCTGCGCTGCGGTACAAGAACGTTCCGGGCTTTGGCTGCACGATCTTCCGCCGCAATTTCAACCAGATCTTCAGTCAGGGCGGTCTTTGGGACGAATCTATGAAGATCTATCAGGGCATCCGCGGAGCCGACCCGAAGTTTGCCCGCGGGCAGTGGTGGTTCCGAAACCAGAACGGTGACATCGTATCGAAGGTGACATTCGCACACATCGAGCGAGACGAGGATGTGCATAAATGGCAAGGCTCTCAGATCTGCGAGATCGGATTTGACGAGCTGACCCATTTCAGCGAGAAGACGTTCTTCTATATGCTGTCCCGTAACCGTTCGACCTGCGGCGTGGAGCCGTTCATCCGAGCCACCTGCAACCCCGATGCGGATAGTTGGGTGGCTAAGTTCATTGAGTGGTGGATCGACCCGGACACCGGATACCCGATCCCAGAAAGAAGCGGAAAGCTGCGGTGGTTCGTCCGCCGCGATGAAATACTGTATTGGGCGAACACGAAGCAGGAGCTTTGGAAGCAGTTTGACTTGAAGACGCCGGAGGAAAAGGCAGAGCCACGTTCCGTGACGTTCATCATGTCGAAGCTGGAAGACAACCAAGAACTGCTGAAGGTGAACCCCGGATACATGGCAAACCTGAAAGCCATGTCTGTCATCGAGCGCGAGCGGCTCCTGCACGGCAACTGGAAGATCAAGGCTGCTGCCGGACTGTTTTTCAAGCGTTCTCAGGTGGGCGACTACCTGAGCTTTGTACCCGACGACGTCATCGAGTGGGTAAGGTGCTGGGACTTGGCTGCCACCGAGAAGACCGAAAACGGCGACCCGGCCTTCACCGCCGGCGTCCTGATGGGGAAGCGGAAGAACGGGCGTTACATCGTGGCGGACGTTGTGAACAAGCAAATGAGCGCTTCCGATGTGCGGCAGACCATCAAGCACACCGCGCAGCAGGACATCGCCAAGTATAAGCGCGTCAAGATCAGGCTGCCCAAGGACCCCGGTCAGGCAGGAAAAGAGCAGGCTGAGTCGTACATCAAGTTCCTTGCAGGCTTCAATGTCGTGACCGTCGCAGAAACCGGCAGCAAGGAAGCCCGAGCGGAGCCTATGGCAGCGCAATGGCAGGCCGGCAACTTCGATGTCCTGACTGGTGCGTGGAACGAGGAGTACCTGCAACAGCTCGAAAACTTCCCTGATAGTAAATTCAAGGACATGGTCGACGCATCCGCCAACGCCTTTACGGAGCTGGAGACCAAGAATGTATTCGACCTGTCCAACCTGATTTGATGGAACTACCGAATGAAAGAGGTGTAATGAACGCATGAGTGATAGCAAACTCACTCAGATGGACCGCATCATGCGCTATGCGGATCTGATCCAGAAGCAGACCGGAAAAGCGGTCAGACCGTTTCGTGCTGACGGCTACGTCAACCTCATGAACCGGTATGGTACATCGAAAGACCCTGCTGAACACTACCACTTCGAGCGCGAGCCAGACATCCCGGACGATGTGCTCACGATGGTCTACGAGGGAAACGGTCTGTTTGCCAAGATCATCGACACTCCGGCCGAGGAAGCCATCAAGCACGGCTTCACGCTGAAGGATGTCTCCGACCAGAATGTTGAGGACTTCTACGTCGAAGCCCTCGACGAGCTGGACTGGGAGGAGATTGCCATGACCGCCATTCGCTGGGCACGACTGTTCGGCGGCTCCATCGCGGTCATGCTAATTAACGATGGCGGCAGACTGGAAGACCCGCTGAACTGGCGGAACATCAAGTCGATTGATGACATCCGCGTGTACGAGCGAGCCATCGTCCAGCCTGACTACCAGAGTATGTACTCGTACGATCCGAGCGACCCGTTCCGCACGAGAGGCTCCCGGCTCGGTATGCCTGAGTTCTATCAGGTGACAAGCCGGTACGGCAACTTCACCGTACACGACAGCCGCTGCCTCGTTTTCCAAAACGGCATCCTTCCCGAAAATGCGACGAACTCCCTGTACCAGCTCTGGGGCATCCCGGAGTATGTACGCATCCGCCGCGCACTGAAGGACGCGGAGCTGGCGCATGAAAGCGCACCGAAGCTGCTTGACCGCTCCGTCCAGGCCATCTACAAGATGCAAGGCTTGTCCTCACTCTTGGCTACGGAGCAGGGCGAGAATCAGGTACTCCGCCGCCTTCAGGTCATCGACATGGCGCGTGGTATGCTGAACAGCCTCGTCATCGACGCAGACGGCGAGGACTACGACTTTAAGACGTTCCAGTTCAACGGTATCACGGACGTCGTATCGGCAAGCTGCAATATGCTGTCTGCCATCACGAGCATCCCGCAGACGATCCTGTTTGGTCAGGGTGTTGGCGGGATGTCCTCCACCGACGATACCTCGATGGAGAACTACTACAACTACGTCGAGCGTATTCAGAAGCGTATGCTGCGGAGCAATCTGCGGTATTTGCTCTCGATCATCTTCCAAGCCGGACTCTACACCGGCGAGGTAGACGAGGTGCCGAAAATCAATGTCGAGTTCAACCCGCTATGGTCTCTGACTGACAGCGAGCAGGCAGACCTCGACCAGAAGAAAGCAGCAACCCAGCTCACGAAAGCTCAGACCGTACAGGCGTATGTCTCTATGGAAGCCATCGACCCGTCCGAGGTCAGAAAGAAACTGGCCGACAGCGACGAGTTCGACGTGGAGACCATGCTGGACGAATACGAAGACGACGAGAACCTGTTTGCCAATATGCCGGCTATGGAGGGCGAAGAGAATAGCCAGAACCCCACGGAAGGCCAGCCGACTGAGCAGGGCGGCGCGACTCCGACGGAGGAAGGCGCTGCTGACTACGCCGAAGAAGTTGACGTCAAGGAACACGACACCGACCCCGGCAAGAACGGTTCCGCATCTCCCGCTGCTGCACCTGCCGCGACCAAGCTGCCGCAGGATATGAGCGAAGAGGAGAAGGCAGAGGCTGCAAAGGCATCGCAAAACCCCGCTAAAAGGCCGGGAAACAGTGTTCAGGGGGATGGCGATACATCTTCACCCCCGGACGACCTCAAAGCCGGTGTGGGCGTTATTGTGGTCAAGGACGGCAAAATCCTGACCGGCACCAGAAAGACTGACTTTGGGTACGGCTTGATCTGCGGACCCGGAGGTCACATCAAGGTCGGAGAAACGCCGACTCAGGCAGCGTTCCGTGAGACTGAGGAAGAGTTCGGCATCAGCCCGAAGGAATTGACACCGTTAGGGCGTGGACCGGCTGAGCCCGACACTGAAATTCGGCCGTACATCTTCCTGTGTACGGACTACGAAGGCGAGCCGAATTGCGTAGATCGTGAAATGGCTGACCCGACATTCCGCGCGTTGGAGGAGCTGGAGCAGCTCAGACCGTCCATGTTCCAACCGTTCGCGGATGATGTCGCTCTGATGAAAGCTATCGCAAGTGGGGAGGCTGAGCCAGAAGGCTTCGCCCCTTTTGATGAAGATGGCGGACCCGGCAGCGGCAATCATGGGCACAAGGGAGTCGAAGGGCAGGTCGGTGGTTCTGCTCCGGGCGGAGACAACCCGCTGACCGCCAGAGGACCGATTAAGGACAGGCTCAAGAAGCTCGGGCATTCGCAAGAGAGCATTGATCGGGCAAGGGCACTGTTCGATAAGCACTCCGGCAACAGCGGCAGCGACCAAGCTGAGGCTGACGCTGAAATCGCCAAGCACATCTCTGACGATGATGACATCGGCAAAATGCTCAAGGACAAGGCTCAGATGGAGTCTCAGGTCTGGAGAGACCAGATTGCCGATGCGAACGTGAAAGCGAAGCAGCACTACGAGGAGGAGCTGGACGATATTCGGCAGATGATTCAGCCAGGAGGTGCGCTTTCCAACTACACCGAAGACGACCTGAAAGACCTTGGTATGTGGCCGAAAGAACCGGAAGCGACAGAACCCAAGTTCTACCGCAAGGGCGGAATGGACAAGGACGTGCTGGCGTTCACGACTGACCCGAACGGTGCGAATATGTCGCACCTGACCAGTGGCGTAAGCGGGAGTATTGGAAGCGACCAGCAGTTCACACTCGACCAGATGAAAGAGATGGGCTATCTGCCTATCGCGGGCATTCAGTCGATGGATGTCGGGCAGGTAGGCGAGAGCGAGGTGCTGTTTGCAAAGTTTCCATCAAGTAAAGCGCAGGTGGCACCGTATGCAGGAGAAACCAGCCACGGGCTCGATGAAAGCGTGTACTCTGCAAAAAAATCCGAGTGGAGTAAAAACGCTGGACGTGCGCTGAGCGACGGAGAAGTTCGGGAAATGGTCGACGCCGTATCGGACTATACAAGGAACTACAAGGACGTCGTTGCGGCTTCAGCGGGATACTCCGGAGTGTACGCCTCTCGCGGCGAGCTGATGGATAAAGAAGAGAAAGAGGCGGCTGGTAAAAGCGCAGAGGCCATCGAAAAAGCCATATCCCTGTCTGACAAGTACACGGGGACAACCAAGCGGGCGATGACAATGGACAAGGACACCTTCGACCGGTTCGTTACGGAGGCGTCCAATGGAGGTTCGTTTGGGCTCGGCCACCTGTCGAGTTGGTCCACTGGGGATGATGCGCTCAAGAGAGTGTTTAGATCCAGAGACGCTGATGACGCCGACTCGTACAATGTCGTTCTTGAATGCAAGTCGAAGAGCGGAGCACCCATCAAAGAAATCGCCGATGTCGACATGGATGAAGTTCTATATTCCAAGAACGCACGGTTCAAAACGACCAGTGTTGACCCAGACTACAATGTCGGCAAATACAAAGCTGTGAAGCTGACTCTTGAGGAAACCGACAGAACAGACAGCAATGAAAAAACTGTGGATTCCGAAGAAAAAACTCTTGACTTTTCAACGCCCGCGGATACGATAAAGTCAAAGGGCATCACCAAGGACGGAGCACCGAATGGCAATGACAATGCTGCTGGACCGCACAAACGGAGCCACCTGAGCAGCAGCGATAAAGTCCGGTATCGGAACCGCATCGTTGGTCAGAAGACTTCTGACGGAGTACAGGTGAAAGGCTTCAGCGATCACGCATTCGACCGTATCGCACAGCGCAACCTGTCACCGAAGCGTATCGAAGATATGCTGAGGAGTCAGGATGTCTCGCCTGATAAGACATACCAGAACCGCAGATGCTATGATGTGAAGGGCAGCCGACTGGTCCTCGACCACACGACCGGCACTATCGTCACGATAGAATGGAGGAAGCAGAACCGATGAAAGAAGCACTTGACAAACTGACGGCGGAGCAGATCGACTTTATCTGCGCTGAGTGCCAGATCTCGAAAGAGGAGCTGTTCACGCTGGACGAGGACGCTCTGTACGACCGCGTCTATGACGTCATGTGCGACATCGAGCTGACCGAAATCCCTGCCGACGACAGTGAGGAGAGCGAACGGTGCGAGATGGCGTCTGACATCGTCACCGAACTCGGCAACGCTCTCGCCCAAGAGCAGGGCATCTACGACGAGGAGGATGAATGATGGTCAACGAAGCCAATATCCGAAGGTTCGTCACGAACCTGTTCACCTATCCGGCTGGCTACTTCGAGCAGCATACGCCGGAGGAACTGCACGTCTCTGAGGAGGAGCGTCAGGAATTGATCCGCCTCCACGGAGAGCGGAGCGACAGTAGCTCCGACCGGAAACACGCAGACAGGCTCAAGGAGTTTGAGGCAGACTTCTTCGCGTGAGCGACCAGATTCCAGCGATTACAGCGACCCCATAGCTACCAATCCCACACGGGCGTCCGCCCAGCGGTTTTAGGCGCCCTCTCAGGGGAAGCGAATAGGAAATGAGCAGAACAGCCATCCGGCTGCTCTGCTTTTTTCATGCCAAAAGGAGGGCGGCCACAATGGTTGGCATCAGCATAGAAGTCAAGAAACGGTGTGTTGAACTCGCCGCACAAGGCGTTCCGCACCGCCAGATCTACCGCGAGTATTTCTCGAAGGAGCATGAAGGGATGTCCTACGAGACGTTCCGCCGCAGGCTCCACGAGTGGAGAAAGCGGAAATGGCCCGATTCGACCACGCTTGAGGGTGGAACGTATGAGGGCTTCACCGCCCACAACGCCACCGTTCAGGTGAACGCCAAAGGCGAAATCGTGCAGGCGTGGATCAAGCAGGCAATCGACGACGGACAGTGGGACAGGCTGATTGAAGCCATCCACGAAAACGCCGACCCGGTCGCCATCCAACCTCGTTCTGGAGACGGAGAGGGTATGCTGGAGATCCCGCTCTACGATATGCACTATCCGCTGTCCGACCATCTGGCGTCCATCGAGCAGGTGCTCGACATTATCAACCGTCAGAAGTGGGAGGAGATCAACCTTGTTGTGGGGCAAGACCTGTTCCACAACGATGATATGCGCGGCAGGACAGCATCCGGCAGACCCATCGAAAAGGTAGACATCCCGACCGCGTGGATGATGGCAAGAGAGGCGTGGTTCAACATCGCCAAGATGTCGCTGGAGTGCGCGGACAGGGTGAACCTGTATTACAGCGTGGGCAACCACGACGAAAGCCTCGCGTGGGCGTTTGTCCAGCTCCTGAAAGACCACTTCCCGCAGCTTCGCGTCGATGACCGCCTGAAGCAGCGGAAGTGCATCTTCTGGCGCGACTGCTTCATCGGCCTGACGCACGGCAGTAATCTGAAGAGCACGAACCAAGACCTGCGCGGGCAGTTCACGATTGAGTTCCCACAGGAGTTCGCTGCGGCATCGGTGCGTGAGATCCATGCCGGTCACCTGCACCACGAAAAGGAGGGCGACTTGTACGGCGTTATGATCCGCCGGCTGTCCAGAAACGGCGAGACAGATCAGTGGTCCGACGACGAAGGCTTTGTCGGAGCCATCAAACGGTTCATGGTATTCGAGTGGATGCCGGGGCGCTTGAAGGCAGTCTATTACGTCTGACAAGGGCAAGGCTACTGAAAACACCCCGCCAAAACGCCATAAATGAGCAGGAAAGGGGGCATAGGGGTTGAACAATATCCAACACCACCTGATAGTCAAAGACGCGGTAAAGGGCAAATTCAGGGGCAATAAGGCATTGCGTGGAAAGACGACCCCGATGTACCCCGACAGCGCAGAGCGCGAGTTCCGCCGCATCACGAATGCCTATATGCGGTTGTTGAACCAGACTCTCAAGGAACACCTGCCTGATATGATGGCAGCCTATAAGCGGGAGCGGCATGGCGACTCTCGCTTCGACGATGCACAGGACCTCGATATGGAGGTAAGGCAGGAACTGATGAAGGTAGCACAGGATCTTGAAAAGAAACTGGCTGCCTACGGGCTGTACGATGCGGTCGAGAAGATTGGCCGCCTAACGAAATCGACGTCGCTCCGAGAGTGGAAGCGGGCGGTCAAGGAAACGCTTGGCATCGACCTGTTGGACGACTACTACAAGGGTGATTTCTATGAGCAGGCGCTCCGTCGCTGGGTCGATGAAAACGTACAGAAAATCAAGACGATACCGAATGATTCTCTGGATTCCATGCGGCAGATCATTCTGGACGGCTACAAGAAAGGACGTTCCATTCGGGACATCTCCACTGACATCCAGAAGGAGTACAACGTCTCGAAGCACAAGGCTCAGATGTTCGCCCGAGATCAGGTGGCAACGCTGAACGCCCAGATCACGAAGCTCCAGCAGCAGGACGCGGGGTGCAACCGCTACCGCTGGTCGACATCGCACGATGCGAGAGTCCGTGATTGCCACCGATCACTTGACGGCAAGGCCTTCAGTTGGGATGAACCGCCGGAGATGTGGTACGAAACAAAGAAGTCCGGCAAGGTTTATACCGGCCGGCGCTGCCATCCCGGAGAGGATTACTGCTGCCGATGTGTAGCTATCCCCGTGTTCGATCTGGACACGATCAATGTGCCGTTGAAGGGGCAGGAGGATAAGTGAGATGGAAGAGAAGGAGAAAATCAAGGTCTTCGTCGATATTCAGAATGGGAAGACCGTCTGCATTTGCAGGCGTTCCAATAAGAAGTGCGGCAAGAAGTGCGAACCCGATGTAGTCGAGCGAGACCGCTTCGCTGACTGGGAGAGTGCGTTCCACCGCGACAAGTATGGACGGTGAAAACCGGTATCAGAAAGGCGGAATGCACATGAACAGTTCGGAGCAGAAAAGCCGCGATGCCCCCGCGCTGTCTACCGGACCTCCCGGCAGACGGGAAATCCAGAAGAAAGGAAGGAATGCAGAGTGAAGAACGCATACGGTATCAGTTCTCTGGCGAGACAGCTCAAAGCTGTTGCCGAGAAGCTCGACTCTCTTGCGATGGGAGTGCAGGACGTGGAGCAGAATGCTCCTGATCTGACCGGCGTGTACCAGAATCTCCTGCTTGACGAGGTCGAGCACGTTCAGATCCTGACGCTGGAGATTACCAAAGCGGTTGCGGAAGCGACTGCACCGAGCGAGACCAACGCCGATGAAGGCGGCGGCAGCGTATTCGCCCCCGGCGACCTCACGGACGATAAGTCCAAGAAGCCGCTGGAAGAGCCTGCTGAACCCGACCAGAAATGAGCGGGCGAGGCGACACTACTCCGAGAGGAGGTGGGTCTGCAAGCATGACCCCGAAATTAACCCAAGTGATCCGTCTGGACAGCTTACCGCTCGGCCAGACGTCTTTCACTCCCGAAGGCTACCTGAAGGACAGGCCGATCCTGACCAGTACAGGTATCTTCGAGTACACCAACTCTGACGGTTCCGTCAGACGGGAGCTTCGGCTCCCGGAGGATGTTTTCGACCCTGAGAGCCTTGCCTCGTACAAGGGCAAGCCCATCATCATCACGCATGATGCCGGAATGGTAACGAAGGACAATGTCCAGAAGTTCCAGATTGGCACCATCCTGACAGAGGGCTATCGCAGCGGGGAGGACGTCCGGGCTGAGATCGTTATTCACAACACCGACGCCATGAAGGATTGCGGGCTGAAGGAGCTTTCGCTCGGATACAGCCTCGATCTGGACGAAACGCCGGGTGTGTGGAACGGACAGCACTACGACGCGATCCAGCGGAACATCCGCATCAATCACCTTGCTTTGGTCAGGGAGGCCAGAGCGGGCGATCAGGCACGGTTAAATATTGATGGCCGTGACTCTGAAAACACTCTTAAAGGAGGAAAAGTTATGAAGAAGTCTCCCAAGAATGCTCGTGCGGATGGCGTTCTGACCCCCGAGGAGCTCCAGAAGGCCATCGAAGAGTACAAGGCTCGCCGTGCCGCAAAGCCGGCCGCCACTACCGACGGTGACGAACCCGTCAAGGAAGGCACTCCGGTTACGGAGCCTGCCGCCCCTGCTGCTGATGGCGAGAGCACTGCTCCTGCCGGTCAGGAGAACCCCACTGTCGAGGATCAGGTCGCCGAGATCAAGGCAAACCGCGACCGCCGCGACGAGGAGGGCGAACCCAAGGACGTCGAGGCTGCCAAGACTGTGATCGCCGATCAGGACGATGACATCGGCATCCTGTGCGACATCATCGACACTCTGCTTGCCCAGAGGGAGTTCGACGAGGGTGAACCCGCCCAGAATCCCGCTGAGGAACCCGCTCAGGAGCCTGCTGTTAAGGCTGCCGACGGCGAGGGCGAGTGCATCGAGCAGGACAGCGAGGATGACGACATCCCCAGTTCCACCCCTGCCGACGAGCCGCTGATGAACGCCGACTCCATCGACGCCATCGTTCGCCAGCGCATCCAGCTTGGTATGGTCGGCCGTTCTCTGAACCTCGACGGTCTGGAGAACATGAGCATCATGCAGGCTAAGAAGGCGGTCATCACCGCTGTTCGTCCCAACATGAGACTGGACGGCAAGAGCGCCACCTTCGTCAACGCTGCTTATGAGATGGCTGCTGCTGAGGTCACCGCTCGTGGCTCCAGCTCCGTACCCACTCAGAAGAAGCAGATGTTCAACAAGGACTCCCGCACCGCGGGCGTCAAGGAAACCGGCGATTCTTCCATCGACGCCCGCCAGCGCATGATGGATCGCCAGATGAACAAGAAGAAGGAGGACAAGTAAATGAGTGCTCAGACCCGTTACGGCTATTCCAGCCCCATTGGTGCTGCCGGCGGCATCGTCGATCTGGCTCCGTATGCCATCGACGCCTTCCTGAATGAGGAAGACACCGGCAAGATGCAGTTTGGCATGGGCGTTGTCACCGGTTCCAAGAAGGGCACCGGCATCAAGCTGCCCGTCAAGGCCAGCACTGCCGCGAACTTCGAGGGCGTGACCACCAACCGTCGTACCACCGAGTACGATGTGGAGGGCGACCTGAAGCTGCGTAAGGCTGCGACCATCGGCGTGATGCGCTACGGTCGTATCTACGTCCGCGTTGCCGCTGGCGTCAAGCCCGGTTACGGCGACAGCCTGTACCTGATTACCGAGGGCGACGAGGCCGGCTGCTTCACCAACGCCGCTGCCAGCACCGAGTCCGGCTCCACCGACAAGGCGACCATCGCTATCAAGGGTCGTTTCCTCGGCGGTGTCGACACCAGCGCCCAGATTGCCGCCGTTGAGCTTTTCAACGAGGCTCAGGCGTAAGAGAAGGAGGAAAGAACAATGGCTAAGAATCAGCACACTCACTACGACAGCACCGAGATGAAGTCCCTGCTGGCTTCCGCTATCCCTGCTGCCATCATGGCTTCCGAGGGCACTCGCTTTGACAGCGCGGAGGACGCTTCCGTGTTCTTCGCCCGCGAGCTCGACTTCGTCAAGACTCAGTCTTACGATGTCGAGTACCCCGAACTGACTGCCCTGAGTCTGTTCCCCATCAGCTCCGAGGTTGACCCCGGCGCCGAGACCGTGACCTACTACACCTACGACCGCAACGGTGTGGCAAAGGTCATCGACAACTACTCCACCGACCTGCCCCGCGCAGACGTCAACGGCAAGCCCAGCTACGCTCAGGTCAAGTCCATCGGCGATAGCTACGGCTACTCCGCTCAGGAGATGCGCGCCTCTCGTCTGGCTGGCAAGTCTCTGGACGCCCGCAAGGCTGAGTCCGCTCGTCTGGCTATCGACACCAAGAACAACCAGATCGCATGGCGCGGCGACGAGGAGAGCGGCCTGATGGGTGTTCTGTCCACCGGTCAGAATATCCCTCTGTTCACCATCACCGCCAACGCTTCCGGCAAGACCAAGTGGACCGAGAAGAGTGCCGACGAGATCCTCGCCGACGTGAACGGCATGGCGAAGCAGGTTGCCAAGGTGACCAAGAACGTCGAGCGTCCTGATACCCTGTGCGTTCCCGCCGAGGTGTATATGGACATCTCCACTCGCCGCATTCCCGACACTACTGCTACGGTCCTGAGCTTCATTCTGGAGCACGCTCCGTACATCAAGAACGTCGTGTCCGCTGCCGAGCTGGATGCCGACTCCGTTGAGACCAACCCCTACGCTCTGGAAGAGAACGGTCAGGGCGTTGCGTTCCTGTTCAAGAACGACAAGCGCAAGCTGTCTCTGGAGATCCCGATGCCCTTCTACCAGTATCCCGCTCAGGTGCGGAATCTGGAGACTGTCATCCCCTGCGAGGCTCGTACCGCTGGCGTGATCGTCTACTACCCGCTGTCCGCCCTGATTGCGGTCGGCGTCTGCTGATCCCGATTTTTTGTACGGAGGGGATACCGATTGGTGTCCCCTCCTGCATTATCCGGTAACTGCCGCATCGCGGCGCACTACGAAATGGAGGTTAAGTAGCATGAAACTCAAGAACATGAGTGTGAAGGTTATCAACATCGGAGCCAAGGTTCTGATGCCCGGTGCTGAGATGGAGGTCTCTGCTGAGATCGCCCACCTGCCCGCTATCCGCGCTATGGTCAGAATGGGGCTCCTGACCGTCGAGGACAACGGCGCTGCTGAAGCCGCTGCTAAGGCGAAGGCTGAGGCTGAGGCAAAGGCAAAAGCGGAGGCGGAAGCCAAGGCTGCCGCTGAGAAGGAAGCCGCCGAGAAGGCTGAAGCCGAGGCTGCTAAGGCTGCTGAGGAAGCCAAGGCGAAAGCCGAGGCAGAGGCTAAGGCCAAGGCTGAAGCTGCCGCTAAGGCGAAGGCTGAGGCTGAGAAGAAAGCCAAGGAGCAGAAGTAAGGAGTGAGCGCCGTGGAGAAAGTCATCGCGTACATCCGCCTGATTGGCACGGAGTTCAACAGCGTTGCCGACGAGAAGCTGAACCTCTGGATTGAGATGCTTCGCCCGATGGTCAGCCGAAAGCAGTTCGGCAACCTGTACGAGCAGGCTCTGGCCTACCTCGTCTGCCACAAGCTGAAGATGGCTGGCAACGGCGCAAACCCGCTTGGAGATCTGGGCGCTATCGGCATCGGTTTCGCTGTTGGAAGCGTGTCCGAGGGCGGGAGCAGCATCAGCTTCGGGGCGAACCAGAGTTCCAACCTCGCAACGGATGCCGAACTCGGTCTAACCGCATACGGTGTCCAGTTTCTCCAGATCCGCCGCATGGTCATCGTGCCGATCCATTGCAGCGGGGAGAGCGAATACTACGACGAAGCCCACGCCGATGAAGCCCCAAACCAGACCGTCCCTGTGGCGACAGAGACCAAGCTGGGAGGCGTCATGGTACGCCCCGGCTCCGGTCTGAAAATCGGAGAGGATGGCTCGCTTATGCTCGACGACGAGCAGGGGGGCTGACATGGCATTCGGCTTTACAGACCTGACGACGGAAGGCAAGCGGTATTTTCAGGAGCTGAAGAAGCTCGCAGAGATGGAGGTCGTGGTCGGATTTCAGGAAGGGCAGGCTTACGAAGACGGCACCTCGATGGCTGAGGTTGCCGCGTACAACGAGTTTGGCTCGTCTGATACACCAGCGCGACCGTTTATGAAGCAGAGCTTCGAGAAGCGAGAGAAGGAGCTGCAAGTCGCCTGCAATCAGGTGAATACCGCACTGTCCAAAGGTGATACAGCAGAACACGCCCTGAACCAGCTCGGCGTCATTACGAAGGGCATGGTACAGGAGGAAATCGCCAGCGGGGATTTTGCCCCGAATGCACCGTCAACGGTTCGGCAAAAGGGGTCTGAACAGCCGCTGATCGACACCGGCACGATGCGGCAGTCGGTCAACTACGTTGTCAGAAAGGCGGGTGCGGGACGTTGAACATCACGATTTTCAACAAGAAATACTGGGTGCGACACTTCGGAGAGCCGAAAAACGTCCGCGGATATATCACGAACGGCATGGAGGATCGCGTGGTCAGCCTGCACGTCCACCCGCTCAGCACCGACCAGATAAAAGCACTGCCTGAAGGCGAGCGAAAGCTGAAACGGCTGGAGGCTCACGGAACGGACGTGCTGGTGGTTGCCGATGAAGCGGCCGGAACGAAGGGCGACCTGCTGTTCTACATGGGCGACTGGTACGAATGCGTCAACGCGCAGCAGTGGGATCATACGCTGCTCAGCCACCTGAACTACCAGTTTGTACTCGTGCCGAAGGACGCTTCTCGCTCTATCGACACGGAGAACCCGCCCGAAGGCGACCCGAATGTGGCGACCGAGCCGGTGTACCCGTGGTTGCAGAAAGCGCCCGTCGCATCTTCCGACTCTCTCGGATTCGTCAAGATCCCGGCTGATTCCGGCCTTCAGATTGACGAAGACGGCTACCTGTCCCTGAAGAAAGGCGGTGATGCACCGTGAGAGTGATGCAGGCTCAGGCGCTGTTCCAGCAGCTTACCGCCAGCTACTTCGCCGGCGCGAATGTTGTGTTCTCCAATCAGAGCAGAGCGGCAAAGCAGAAGCAGCCGCTGGTAGTGCTCACGGTTGGCAACTTGAACCGTCCGGCTACGCCGAACTACTCGACAGTCAATGGCGTCGTAGTAGGAAACTACCTGTCGCGGTTGCCTATCACGGTAGACCTGTTCACGAACGGAGTTGCTGTGGTTGAGCCCGATACCGGCAGGACGGTCGCCTACGAGGACAATGCTCTTGACGATATGCTGTCGTTCGCGGACTTCCTGAACTCGGAGCATACCGTCCACTGGAGTCACAACCACGACGTTGCCATCGTAATCGACGGCGATGTCCTGAACATGACAGGACTGGTGAACGACAACAACTACGAGTACAGGGCGCGGCTGTCGGTTCTGCTTTATTTCACCCAGCAAGCGGTCGAAGGCGCTGCCGTCCTCAGCGAGGATAGCATCGTCTACCCGACCGATGACCCCGAAAATCCGTACACGCCGGTTGAACCGGTTGAGACGGAAAGCCCCACGGGTGGATACAAGACCGACTACATCAAGAAGATGGAGGAGGCCAAGGTCGACCCCGTTTATCAGCCGACCGCCAGCGGCGGCGGCAGCGAAGAGCTGGCGCAGGAGAGTGTCGGCTACTTCAATGAAGCTGAAATCAAGGAGGAAAAGCTATGAGCAAGAACTATGACATGATTGCTACCGTGGACATCGACCTCGAAACCCCGCTGGTCGATAACACCAGCTTCAGCAATCTGCTCATTGTCGGCCCGCTTCCCAAAGTGACGCCGAAAAAGGCCCCTCCGAAGGTTGGCGCCTATTCGTCCATCGACGAAGTGGTCGAGGCCGGCTGGGAGACCAGCGGCGATGGCGCTGACCCTGTCGGAGTTGCCGCGCAGGTGGCGTTCGGCCAGAGTCCGACGCCCACCACTATCTACATCGCCCCGATCCAGACCGTGACTACGCCTGCCACGGATGGCGAGGGCGAGGCAACCACCGCTCCCGAATCTGCCGTGGAGACTCTGCGTAGAGCTATGGGAACCAGCGGCTGGTACGTTGTCTGCACCGCGGGCGTTGACAAGGCGGAGTATGAGGACATCGCAGCGTACATCGAGACGCAGCGCAAGATGTTCGTCTATACCGAGCTGGATTGCTTCCCCAAGGCAGGAGAGGAGCGCGGTGAGGACGAGGATCTGGTAAAGCCCTCTGTCGGCACGGTCTACTTCCGCACTGTCGGCGTATATGGCCGCGTGAGCACCGATCAGCCTGACGAGGAGATCCCGGAGGCAAACAAGTATCTGAACGTGGCGTTCACCGCTAAGTGGCTCAACTACGCTTCTGGTAGCGAGACCAGCGCGTTCAAGACGCTGGCTTCGGTGTATCCGTCTGAGCTGAGCACCACCGAGATGAAAGCTCTGGAGGCGAAGAACCTCTGCTTCTTCATCACGGTCGGGAACAAGAACATCACCATGAAGGGCATCACCGTCGGCGGCGAGTGGGCGGACATCATCCGCTTCCGCGACTGGCTCCAGAACGATATGCAGCTTCGTGTGGTGAACCTGTTTATCACCAACCCGAAGATCCCGTACACGGACAATGGCATCGCTCTGGTACAGAACCAGATGATCGCCTCCCTGAAGGCGGGTCAGGATGCTGGCGGTGTGGCAGAGAGCGAGTTCGACGAAGATGGCAACGAGATCCCCGGCTTCCAGACCTCTGTTCCTCTGGCATCCAGTCTGTCCGCGTCTGAGAAGGCGTCCCGAAAGCTGACGAAGTGCAAGTTCAAGGCCAGACTGGCTGGTGCGATCCACTTCGCAGAGATCAAGGGCAGCCTGACCTACACGCTGTAAGGAAGGGAGGACGTAACTCATGGGTCAGATCAAGACTTACAACCCGAAGGAAGTCACGATTGCCTTCGGAAACCACATCGTCACCGGTTATGCCGACGACAGCTTCATCACCATCGACCCGAACGGCGATGGCGTTACCAAGAAGGTCGGCTGTGACGGCGAGATCGTCCGCAGCGTCAGCCCTGATGATACCTGTATCGTCAAGGTGACCCTGCTCCAGACCTCGGAGACCAACAGCTACCTTCAGGCTCGCCTGAATCAGGACCGGAAGACCGGTGACGGTATGTTCCCCGTTCTGATTAAGGACCTGAAGGGCGGCATGGTGTTCAGCACCGACGCCGCATGGCCTGCCAAGCCCGCTTCTCGCGGCTACGGCAAGGAGTCCAACAACCGCGAATGGGAGCTGCACACCGGCTCCGCCATTCTGGAGGAATAAGACAATGCTGAGGGAGCTGCCTGCGATTGCGGGCAGTTCCCTCATGCCTCGGCTACGAGGGGGAGGTATTTTACATGAAACGCATGGAACGGACCGAGAAGGTCATCGGCGAGAACACGTTTTACATCGTGCCGTTCGCCGCATTTACTGCAACGAATATCAGCGCAGAGCTGTCTGCTGTTCTGTCCCCGATGCTCGGCTCTATGGGCGCCATGATCGGGAACATCGACGCTGAAGCTGCTATGCGGGCAGCCAGCCAGCCGTCTTTCAACGCCGGCAACGAAGCGGAGGAGGACCGCGGCGTAACGGCATCTGACATCATGAACATGGACATGGAGAAGGTGCTGCCGGCTCTGGCATCTGCCTTCGGAAGTTTGTCCGGTGACCGGCTGGAACGCCTGATGCGGCGCCTGCTGGTCGATCACAAGAACATCTCCGTTGAAGGAGAAATCACCGACGGGCGCGTTGTCACGCTGGACAAGGATCTGGCAGACGAAGTGTTCTGCGGTGACATTCAGGATATGTTTATCCTCTGCTATGAGGTCATCAAGGTGAACTTTAGCGGTTTTTTCAAGAAACTCGGCGTCCAATTTGGGCGCCAGCTTCGAGCTATGGCGAAGGAGAAGGAGAAATCGAGCGATACGGAAAGCTTGACCTGACCCAGTTCAGCGAGCTGGAGCTCCGGATGTACGCGCTTATCAAAGCGCAGATAGCATCGAAGTCAGAATTGGAAACCGTTTATACCCTCGACGAAGCCTTGAAGCTATATGCTCTGTACCGCATGGATCAGGACATCGAGCGCGGTAGAGCCGAGGAAATGCGTCGGGAGACGCGGGATAGATAGTCGAAAGCGAGGTGATGGCTGTGACGGTAGCTGAGTTCTTCAACAAGGTCGGCTTCAAGGTCAATGAAGGCGATGTCAAGAAGGTCAACAATACAATCAGCAATATCAAGCAGACTGCCACGAAAGTGCTCGGTGCTATCGGCATCGGCCTCAGCCTTACGGCTGTAAACTCTCTGGTCGAAGAGTTCGGACGAGTAAACGAGCAGGTTAAGAACTCGACCGCCGCTCTCGGAGATCAGGCAGAGATCCAGAAGAAAATCATGCAGTCCGCCCGCGAGACGCGCAGCAGCTATGCCGCAACCGCAGGCGTTATCTCCGACCTCGTACATGAAAGCCCGGAACTGTTTGGGAATATCGACGAGGCCGTTAAGTTCAACAATGCAGCGACAATGCTGTTCAAATCCGCCGGTAAGACGAACGAAGAAATCGCTGGCTTGATGGAAGCGATCAACAAGTCCTTTGCAAAAGGCTATGTTGACAGTGAAACCATGAGCCAGCTCTTGGAACGTTCGCCTGAAGCGGTGGAACTTCTCAACAAGAAGCTCGGCACCACCTCTGACAAATTGGAGGAAATGGCGTCCTCCAGAACGATGACGGTTGCAGACCTGAAGGCGGCGTTCGTTGACAATGCCGACGCCATCGAGCAGAAGTTTGGCGGCGTTCAGTACAAAATCACGGACGCCCTGACGGTGGTACGAAGCGAGTGGGGTCTGTGGCTCAGCCAGATGGACTCCACACTCGGCATCACGAACACGGTGGCGCGGGCGGTAACAAAGGTATCCGACATTGCGCTCCGTGCCGCAAACCGTGTCCGTAACGCCGTGCAATGGCTGAGCGACAAGCTGGGTGGCAGTGACAAGCTGCTCAAGCTCATTACCATCTCGGTTGGAGCTTTTCTCGTGGCGAGCAAGGCCGACAAGGTCATCGGCTTCCTGAAAAGCGCAGGCGGTCTGCTCGCAAAGATAAAGACCGGCCTGGGAGCGATCCAGCTCAAGACGGTCGCCATTGCAGCGGCCATCATCATACTGGCGCTTCTGATCGAGGACTTCGTGAACTTCATGCAGGGCAATGACTCTCTGCTGGGCACGATGCTTGAAAAGGCGGGCATCGACGCTGACAAGGTGCGGGAGACCATTCAAAACGCATTTCAGAAGGTCAAGGACTTCCTTGTTACTGCGTGGGGTGTCATCAAGACGGTTCTCACGACAGTATGGAATGTTCTCAAGACGGTGGCTACGTCTGTCTTTGGCGGACTCCAACGGTTCTGGGAGAAGCATGGCGAACAGATCATGACCGCCCTCGCAAACATCTGGACCGGCATCAAAGACCGCCTGATCTTGGTGTGGAACATCATCAAGACTGTGGCGATGGTCGTTTTTGGAGCGCTCAAGAAGTTTTGGGACACATGGGGAGAGTCGATCTTGACTGCGTTTGAGGCAGTCTGGAACGTCATCAAGGCTGTGTTCGGCGCCGCCTTTGATGTGCTGGCCGACTTGTTCGCTGCATTCTCCGCGCTGTTTGCTGGAGATTGGGAGGGCTTCTGGGAGAACATCAAGCAGTATTTTGCAGACCTCTGGAACGGCATCCTGAACATTCTCAGCACCATCCTGACCGGCATCTGGAACGTCGTCAGCAGCGTGTGGTCGAAGATCTGGGAGATCGTGTCCAACATTGCGACCGGCATCTGGGAGTCCGTGACAACCGCGTTCACGAATATGTGGAACGGCATCACGACGACCGTAGGCAACATCAAGCAGTCCATCGTGGATGGCTTCACCGCTGCTATCGACTGGATCAAGAGTCTGCCTGCTCAGGCGTTACAGTGGGGCGCCGACATTATCAACAACATTGTCGAGGGAATCAAGGGAGCGGTCGGCAAGGTCGGCGAGGCTGTGTCTGGCGTTGCTGGCAAGATCAAGGGCTTCCTCGGCTTCTCCGAGCCAGATGAAGGCCCGCTGAGCGACTTCCACACCTATATGCCTGACATGATTGCGCTGATGACTCAGGGCATCAACGCAGGGAAAGACAAAGTGCGAGGCGCCCTTGAGGCGCTGACCGGAGATATGTCCCTGATGGCCAACGTCGGCATCGTATCTCCTTCCACGGCTGCATCCACCGTCGGAAGCAGTAACATCAGCAAGAGTGTCGTGCAGAACGTGAACATCAACAACAAGTTCGAGGGCGATAGAGCGGGCCAGCAGAAATCCGCCGCCGCTATGAAGCAGGCTGGAGGCGACATCACCAAGGAACTCGCTCGCGGTCTGGCTTATGCAAGGTGAGGTGAGATAGATGTCAAAAGCAAGGCAGCCCGTCTCGGTTGCAGGGATCGAGTTTGACGCCCTGATTTCCGAAAGCCGCAACTACGAAGCAAGCGTACCGGAGTACGCTGTTGAGAGCGGCGTCATGGTCAGCGATGACATCATCCTCGGTTCCGAGAAACTCGACATGACGCTGTACCTGACGGATACGCCTGTCACATGGCGCGGCCACGCAGGCAGGGGAAGAGTCGAAGCTGTTGTGCAGCAGCTCGAAGAGCTGTACTACTCCAAGTCGCCCGTCACGGTGGTTACGTCCGAAAAGACCTTCACCAGTATGGCGATTACGAGCATGACCATCAGCAAGACGTTCGAGAATGGGTACGCAAGAGAGATCCCGATTTCTTTCCAGAAAATCCGCATTACGTCCGCAAAGACGGCGTCCATTCCGGCAAGCTATGGGCGCAGCGGAAAGACTCAGGCTGCTGCGGGTACGGCGAATACGTCCAGCGGTAGCTCTGGTTCTGGCAGCGGCAGTGGCAGTGGCGGCGGTTCGGGCTCCGGTTCCGGCAGCTCGTCCGGAAGCGGCAGCAAGTCCAGCATCCTGTATAGTGCCGCAAAGGGCATGGGTCTGTTGAATTAAGGGGGCGAGATTATGGAACTGACAATCATTGAAGTCCCAGATATGAACGACAGCATGAGCCGTATCGTCCTGAACGGGAAGGCGTATCTGATTCGATTCACTTGGAATGAAGCGGGCGGCTATTGGAAATTCGGCCTGTATAACACGCAGAGTGAGCCGATTGTTATTGGCATCAAGATTGTGCCGCGGTATCCGCTGAACCTGTTCTATGGCGTGACCAAGCTGCCGGACGGTGTATTCGGAGTGCAGACCAAACTCGCCCGCATCGGGCGCAATGACTTCATCGACGGGAAGGCGCAGTTCGTCTTTTCACCCGTTGAAATCGAAGAATGACGTCCTCTGGACTGTCCTGCGGAATGTCCGTGGGACAGTCCACGGACACGTCCACGGATAGTCCAAGGAAAACGCGCTGGACAATCCGCGGAATATCCGTCTCGGAGCATCCATCGGTCTGAATTGCTTGAAGATGCTCCGGACGGCGCAAGCGTAGCCGCAACAGGAATAGACGCGAGAAAATCCCCGTTGTCCGCACGGAAACCGAGGTTTTTCTGACGTTTCTTCCGCGTCCTTCGGAATGTCCGCGGACATTCCATCGGACAATCCAGCGGAACATCCACGGACAATCCGCGGTAACCGTCACCGTCACCGTCACCGTCACCGTCACCATTATAGAATAGATACTAACGTATCTATTCTTGTGCGTTTCAGAACGCACGAGCGTGTTATTTCTCTGCGTTGAGCGTGTGTTTGCACAGGAGGGAGGCAGAGCTGTGAGCAACGAAAACTTTGACAGACAATACCGACTCGCTGCCGGTAAAGCGGGTGGTATGGGCTTCGAGATCGGAGAGACCTCCAAGAGCCAGCCTGTCGCGCTGCACATCAACTTCTCTCTCCAGAAGAGCGACCTTGAGACGCAGAATACCGGGCGCGTTACCGTCTGGAACCTGAACAAGCAGCATCTCGCCGCTCTTGACGAGAAGGACTGTGTTCTGTCTCTGAAGGCGGGATATGGAAACCGGATGCCGCTGATCTTTGCTGGCATCGTTTCGAGCGCTACCACGACTAAGGACGGCGCGGACCGGAAGACAGAGATTGAGGTTGTTGACAACCTCGTCGAGATCCGCGACACATACGTCACGATTTCGTACACTGGCAACGTCAACTGGAAGACCATCATGGATGACGTGGCGAACCAGATGGGAGTTGCCGTGACCTACTCGTACAATGCAACCTTCGTCGACATCCCGAACGGCTTCAGCTTCGTCGGGCAGGCGCGGGACATTATGACCAAGGGATGCAACTGCTGCGGACTGGTATGGAGTCTCCAGAACGGCGTCATGCAGGTCAAGAAGCCGGGAGACACCATGAGCAGAGAAGTCTATGTCCTGTCCGAGGACTCTGGCCTGCTCGGCATCCCCGCACGAGTGACGGAAGCGGCTGCACAGGAAAGCGCTACTCCGGAAATCGGGTGGGATGTCGAATACTTCTTGAACGGGGCTATCAACATCGACGACTACGTCAAGCTGGAGAGCGAGAATGTGACTGGATATTTCAGGGTGTACTCCATTGAGATGTCCGGCGACAACGTCTCTGGCGACTGGATTTGCAAAGCAAGGCTGAAAGAGGTGAAAGCGGAATGATGCAGGAGTTCGTCCAGCAGATCTCTGATACCGTCAAGCGCGGCATCCGTGGTATCCACACCGCTATGCCGGGGAAGGTACTGGCATTTGACCCTGCCAAGTGCATCGCTACGGTTCAGCCTGTGATGAAGTTCAAGAAACCTGACGGAAAGACGATGGATTTCCCGCAGATCACTGGCGTCCCTGTGGTGTTTCCACAGGGGGCGGGCCAGAACACGGCGGTCGCGTTTCCGGTCAAAGCTGGGGATGGCTGCCTGATCGTGGTAGCCGAGCAGAGTCTCGATTACTGGCAGTACGGGCAGGAAACCGACACCGACCTTGCGTTCGATATGACGAATGCCATCTGCATTCCGGGCTTGTTTACGAAGGGAAATGATGCGGTGCAGACTGCCTGCGCGGAAAACGCCGTTGTGCTCAAGGCTGGAGGAACGGTCCTGAAGGTAGCACCGGACGGCGTGACCATCACCGGAAAACTGACTGTGAGCGGAGAGGTGGTTGGAAGCGGCGTTGCTCTCAGTACGCACACGCATACAGGCGATAGCGGAGGGACAACGTCCGCTCCTACCTAAGCGATTTTAAGCCCCGCTGCGGGCTTTCTTTTTTGAGTACAACAATACCCACCGTGGGCGGAAAACATCATTCCCGAAGCGGTCAATCAATTCCGCGGCATCTTCAGGAGGGAGGGGAAAGGTGTGCTGGACATCAAGCTCAACGCTGATGGCGACTTGGATGTAAGTGCATTCGGCGACATCAGTATGACCGAGAGCGTACGACAGGCGGTGCTGATCCGCCTCCGATGGATTTATGACGAATGGCGTCTTGGACCTGAGTACGGATTCCCGTGGTTCGAGGAAGTATTCGTCAAGAACCCGAACACCATCAAGATCAAGCAGCTCGTACGGGAGGAAATCCTGAAGGTGAGCGAAGTGAAAGCAGCCGAGGTGACGAAGGTTGACTACGACCCCGCCAAGCGCGAGGCGAAGTTCTACTACACCGTGAAGGTTGGAGAAGAGACTTACAGGGAGGAGGTAACATTGTATGGCTGATTACGGCTTGACCCCGCAGGGGCCGAATATCAAACGGCTCGATGTCATTCTCGATGAAATGCACAAGCAGCTCAGCGAGAAGTGGGGCGTGAATACGAAACAGAACCCGGAGTCCCTGCTGAACCACCTGCTGACGAATATCGCAGATCAGCTCGCGGAACTGTGGGAGTTCGGCGAGGATGTGTACCACTCTCAGTATCCGTCCACCGCAGAAGGTACGAGTCTCGACAACGCGGCACAGTACGGCGGCTCGACCCGCGAAACGGCAGCGAAGTCGTATTACCCCATTCACTGTACCGGCACGGACGGCACGAAGCTCGCCGCCGGCACGATGATTGCTTCCGATACGAACCCGAAGACGGAATTGTCGCTGACCGAACCGCGGCAGATTACGAGAACCTCGTTCAACAAGGCGAAGATCAAGCTGACAACGACCGAGATGGACGACGCATACACGGTTGCCATCAATGGAGACGTGTTTTCGTACGAGCCGAAAAGCGGAGAACAGGCGGTGGATGTTCTGAAAGGGCTGGCTGCTGCTGTCGCAAGCGAAGCGTTCGCGGCTTCGGTAGACGAAGTGAACGGGTGGCTGCTGATTGATGCGGCGGATAAGGCGTCGAACAACGTCCTGATCCTCAGCGAGAACCTGACCACCGAGACCGTCACCAGCATTGTCGTGTTCGGAACGGTTGATACCGGCGACATCCTTCTGCCCGACGGCGTCATTACGCAGATTGTGAAGGCTGACGCTGGGCTGCTGGAGGTCATCAATATGTGCGGCTACATTGCAGGGCGCAACGAGGAGACCGATGCAGAGTTCCGCCAGTCCTACGCCGATAAGATTTTCAACAGGTCGTCCATGATGCTTGAAAGCATCAGATCCGCCATTTTGAACAATGTGCAAGGCGTTGTGAGCGTCGCACCGTACGAGAACCCGACAAACGTAGAGGACGCATACGGAAGACCGCCGCACAGCATCGAAATTGTTGTCGACGGCGGCGACCCGGTGCAAATCGCACAGCAGATCCTCGAAAAGAAAGCTGGCGGCATCCAGACCTACGGAGATACGTCCGTCGTGGTGGCTGGCGCATACGACGAGGACATCACGATCCGCTTCAACCGACCGACTCAGATCTACACTTGGTTCCATCTCGGCATCACGCTGAACCCGTCCGAGGCCTTGCCTCCCAACTATGTCGATCTGCTGCGGAATGTCGTTCTGGAGAATATGGACAGTCTGAACGCTGGGCAGGACGTTGTCCCTCAGAAGTTCATGGCACAGCTCTACAAAGCGTGTTCCGGCATCAGCTACATCGACATCAGACTCTACGCCACGGAAAGCTCCGCGGAGGAGCCGTCCGAGTACCCCGACCGCAGCAAGAACATCACGGCACGGCAGCGGGCGTACACGACAGAGGCGATGATCGAGGTGGCGATTGATGGCTGATTATGTAGTTGCTCTGAAAAAAGACCTTGTCGAACAGTTCCGAGGCAAGGCAAATATCGAAGCCCTTGTGGAAGTGATCGGGGCGCAGTTCCAACAGGTCTATGACTTCTACGATCAGCTTCGCTACAACAGAGACGTCTACACCGCCGTGGGCAAAAACCTCGACGGCGTAGGCGATATTGCTGTCCTGACCCGTATGGAGGCGGCTCAAATTGCAGGTGATCCGATTCCGTTCGAGGTCATCGACGACGAGAGATACCGCCAGTACCTGATCTACAAGATTCTCAAGAACACCTGCGACTGCACCTACCCCGACATCATCAAGGCGTTCAGGATGTTCTGGGATAAGCCGCTGTACTACACAGAAGACCCGGCATATCCTGCCACCATGATCTTCGACACCGGAGAAATGGATGGCACGGTCGATACAACGCCGCTGTTCAACACGCCGCTGCTCCGCGCCGCCGGCGTGACGCTCAAGCTATACGCTCGGACGAAAACGCCGATGGACCCGGCGAAGCTGTATATCCTCAGCGGCCTCGGATTTGCCGTCACGGAGACGCTGCTGCCGACGCTCGAAAGAGATATTGACTATGCGGCTCGTGTCTACATCGGAAGCGGGCACCAGACCATTTCGGAGGATACGCTCCCCGGCGTTGAACGGGATTACAAGTTTGGCTTCAAGCTGCACCTCGGAGCAGGGCTTCAGGCGGTGCTGGAAAGCACAATGCCCGAGCAGGACCGCAAGGTGTCCTACGACGCATCCGTCTGCGCGGGTAGCACGGTGCAGAGCGTGATGGAAACTCGTATCACAGATGCCGTGGATAAGCCGACGAAGCTGGCCTCACCACAACGGTCCGCCGTCAAGCGGACGAAGCTCCAGAACCTCAAAGCCGTGACGGAGCGCCTGAAACGCGAGAACGCGGCAGAGAGGAACAACAAAACGATTGAAGGAGGAACACAGAAATGAGCTACTATGGCGGAACCGTAACGGTCGCCGGCCGAAATCTCATTACGAGCCTCATGGCCGGGAAGACGATTGAGTTCACCCGCATCATGGTCGGCTCTGGTGCCATGCCGGAAGGCGTTGAGCCTATCGACATGGTCACGCTGGTCACTCCGGTTGCGGAGGGCGTTTCGTCCGTCCCGACTGTGGAGAACGGCGTACTGAGCATGGTGGTCGAATACCGCAACGACCTGAACGGCGGTTTGCAGGAGGGCTTCTGGCTCCGCGAGTTTGGCGTATTCGCCAAGACCGAGGACACCGAGGAGATCCTGCTCTACTACGCAACGCTGGGCGACAGCCCACAGCCGGTCAATGCCTACAAGGACAACCGCATTGACATTCGGCGCTATCCCATTTCGATTGCCCTTGAGCTGGATGCCGACGTCCAGATTACCTACAACCCCGGCGCGTTCATCACGTCCGCTGAGGCTGAGGAGCTGGTACGGACGATGGTTCAGGAGGCGATCAGCGGTGTCGGCACCGCAATCATCAAAGACATCACGATTCCCCACACCGGCTGGACATGGCAGGAGGAGAATCCTGATGAACAGGGCGCGTGGGACATGGACGAGTATCGCTACTACGTCGATGTTCCCGTGACGGAGGTTGCGGAAACGCAGTTCCCGAACGTCGCTCTGCATAAAGCGGCCCTTGAGACCGCGAAAAACGCTGGCCTTTGCCCGACGGTGCAGACCATTGCCGGTGCGCTGCGCTTCTGGGCAAAGAGAAGTCCTGACGAGGATATGGAGGCGACCATCGCCCTCGTATCTCCCGGCGCCAGCAGCAGCGGGGGAGGCGGAGGCTCGACCTATGTGCTGCCCGTGGCTACGGCAACGCGGCTCGGCGGCGTAAAGATCGGCAAAGGCATCTCTGTGGCAGCGGACGGCACGATCACCGCATCGACCAGCGGCGTCGGCCCCGACGACATGGCCTCTACCGAAGACACGGAATCCATGCTGGACGAAGTCTTCCCCTCTGAGGACGCGAACCCCTAAGCTACCGGCAAAGACCATTGAGAGGAGCGATTAAATGGCATACGACACCTCTAAACTCGCAAGCCTTCAGGCTCTGAAAGACACGGCTACCCGTATCAAGAAAGAGTATCTGGCGGCTATCTCCAAGGCGGGTCACGCTTCGTTCCAGAAGGCCGAAGCTATCCCGACCGCGGAGGAGGCACAGGAGAATATCCTGTACCTTGTTAAGAACACCGAGACCAACCACTACGACATCTACGCTCTGGTAGACGGCGCGGTGGAACTGCTGGATGACACCACGGTCAATCTCGACGGTTGCGTGACCGACGAAGAGCTGGCAGCGGCTCTGGCTGGTCTGGGCGGCGGCGCACTCTATGAGGGCACGAAGTCCGACCTGTCCGCATCCGACAGCAGCGTCATCGAGGCGTACTTCGCGGCGCACACCGACATTACCCCGAAGGCGGGCGATGTGTTCGTCGTGACCACCACCGTCGGCGGCAAGGAGTACGAGAAGTCTGCGTACCAGTACACCGGCGAGGTGTGGGAAGCGATGACCGGCAACGTGGACGCCGACAAGGTCATCATGCGCGAGAACCTGATGCTGGCGGGCGATTACGACCGCATCGGCAACTGGACGAAGGCTAAGAACGGCACGGCCACAAAGGAAGTGTCTGGCAAGTCCGTCGCGGCGATCCTGAAAGACCTGACCTCCAAGACCCTCCAGCCGACTATCACCGCGAACCCGTCCATCAACGGCTTCGGCCTGAGCGGTGCGGGTGCAGTGGAAGCCGGTACTGCGGTTGCAACCGCGTCCTATCTGGCTGCCAACCTGAACCCCGGTTCCTACAAGTACGGCCCCAAGGCCGGTACTGGCGTCGCGGCGTCCAACTGGAAGGTTGAGCGTATCACCGACGGCGGCACCGAGCAGGTGGCCTCTGTGGATGCCGCGTCCCTGCCTGCGGGCAGCGACAACAACGGCGGAAACGGCTTCATCATCGGCGACGCTGGCGGCGCTAACGCTGTGGCAAGCCTGAAGTACCGCGTGACAGCGACGCACGGTGCTGGTGTGCAGGCCGAGGACAACCTCGGCGGCGCGTCCAACCCCGCTGTTGCGATTGCGGCTGGGTCTAAGACGAAGGACTCCGCTGCGTACACGCCGTTCCGCAACTACTTCTTCGGCGCAACCGCCGAGAAGCCGGCTCTGGACAGCGCGTACATCCGCGGCCTGACCAAGTCCGGCAAGGCATACGCTCCCGGCGTCATTACCGTCAATGTTCCCGCTGGCGCGAATCGCGTTGTGATTGCCTGCATCGCCGGCAAGACCGGTGTAAAAAAGGTCATCAACGAGACTGCGCTGAATGCCGATGTGACCGATACCTTCACCAAGAAGACTGTCGCCGTCGAAGGCGCCAACGGCTACACCGCCAAGGAATACAACGTGTGGGTTTTCGAGCCGGCCGTTCCGTACGAGAACGCTGCCGTCCTGAAAGTCACGCTCGGTTGAGAGGAGGGAATGAAAGATGGCAGTCATTAACACCCAGAATAGCTACGCCAAGATGGAGTTCCCGCTGACGATCAAGCGGCAGGATGCGTTCAGCATCGACCCCACCGAGATCTGGCCCTCTCTTGAGGCTGCTCAGGAGTACGCGCAGACCAACCCCACAGCTTACGTCGGCCAGAAACTCTCTGTCGTCGTGGATGGCGTGTCCACGCCGTATCAGATCAAGAACGCGGCTGGTGAGCTGGAACCCCTCGGCGGTACGCCTGCGACCGACGAGGAAGTAGCAGAGATGTTTAACGAAGTGTTCAATTCTGGGGCAACCGGGAACTGACGCTGCGGTGAACAAATATTTTTAATCATCATTAGGAGGAAAACGCAATGGCATACGACAACACCCATCTGGTAAAGCTGGCAGCCCTCAAGGCTCTGGCCGAGAAGGTCAAGAGCGACTACGCGCTGAAATCCGAACTGACCGCCCTGTCCGGTCGCGTTGACGACCTCGTCACTGCTGGTGGCGAGCCCAACGTCCTGACCGGCATCAAGGTCAATGGCACTCTGCTGGACCTGACTGAAAAGATTGCCAACATCCTGATCGCCGAGGGCAAGACCAACGGCACCATCGCCGCCAACGGCGTTGATGTCCCCGTTCACGGTCTGGCTGCTCTGGCTTACAAGGCCGAGGTTTCCGAGGCTGAGCTGGCGAAGGCCCTGAAGGATGCCATCGACGCCAAGGCAAAGCAGGCTGATCTCGACACCCTGACCGGCGAGGGCGAAGGCTCCATCAAGAAGATGATCGACGACGCCTTCAATGACTTCTCCACCAAGGTCAGCGATGACGGTGTCGTCAACTCTTACAAGGAGTTGATCGACTGGGCTGCCACCCACGGCGCTGAGGCGACCAAGATGGCGAAGGGCATCTCTGATAACAAGACCGCCATCGCCAACCTGAAGAAGTATGTCGGCACTCTGCCCGAAGGTGCGACCGCCACCGATGTCGTCGGTTACATCGCCGAGGCGATTGCCGCTCTGAGCATCGGTGACTACGCCAAGACCACCGAGGTCACCGCTGCCATCAACACCGCTCTGGCTGATTACGCCAAGACAAGCGATGTCAACACCGGTCTGGGCAAGAAGGCTGACAAGGTCGCCAAGGCCACCAACGGCAACTTCGCTGCTCTGGACGCTGACGGCAACCTCAAGGACTCCGGCAAGAAGGCGGCCGACTTCGTTGCCGCTGAGGCTGGCAAGCGTCTGATGACCGACGCTGAGGGCACCAAGCTCGGCGGCGTGGCTGAGGGCGCCACCAAGGTCGAGGCGTCCGAGACCAACGGCAACGTCAAGATCAACGGCGTTGACACCAAGGTCTACACCGAGCCTTCCGACGTCGTTCATGGTGCCGTCGCTACCGACAGCGAAGTGACCGAGATGCTCAATGAGGTCTTCACCACTACCGGTGCCTAATCCCACAGGAACACGCGAAAGGGCAGGGGGAGAAATCCCTCTGCCCTCTATTATCCGACATGGAGGTATTAGCGCATGGGTAAGTTGACACTCACCGAGCACCTGAGAGCCTGTGCGGAAGCTGCAAAGAGTTTCACGAACGGTCTGGTGGCCGAGTTGGCGCAGACTGTAACGGATGCGATGCAGGAGATGGAGAGCGTAAAGGCTGACAAGCAGGCTTCGGTTTCCATCACCATTCCGACTACGGGCTGGGGCATTGATGAAGCGTCGGAAAGTTACCCGAACTACTGCGACATCACGGTCGCGGGAGTGACGGCAAAAGACCGCGCTGATATTGCGATTGCCCCGAACAGCATGGACGTAGCTATCGGCTGCGGCATTTGCCCCACCAACGAAACGCTGGCAGGAAAGATCCGCGTGTGGGCGAGATCCGTCCCCACCGAAGCGATTGCTGCGGAGTACAGGCTGAATCAAGGAAAGGAGTAACCTGACGTTATGGCTTATGGAACTGTAAATGTCGGTCAGGCTCAGACCGATGACAGCAAGTATCTGACCACCGAACAGGTCGGTACGCCGAGTGGGCTCGCAACGCTGGACGCGAACGGCAAACTGACCGCATCTCAGCGCCCTGACATCGACGCTTACACGAAGCAGCAGACCGACGATCTCGTTGATCGGGATGTTTCGGCGCACAACGAAGATGCTTCTGCTCACGGCGACATCCGCGCTTCCATCGCGGCTGTTGATGCAGCCGTAAAGGCAATCGAGCTGAAGTACGGCACGGAGATCACGAAGAACCCGTTCAGCGTCGGATTCACCGACCTGAGTGCGGTCAACGTGACCGGCGTATGGAACGCATCGCTGGGCAGGATCGAGTTCTGATGGCAGAGGAAATCATTTTCTCGCGCCCCGCTGATGAAATTTCCTGCATCATCGGGAACCTGTTCTCAGCGATCACGCCTCCGTGCGACCTCAGACGCAGCACCGATCTTGTCATCTGCGGTATGACCCACGCTCAAAATTATGGGACGCTGACCGTCAAGAGCGACTGCTGCATTTTCATCGGCGAGCCTGAAGATCTGGCCGCCGTATTAAACGGGCAATGCCTGGAAAGGAAGTGCAGACATGGCCGATAAGGAGTTTCTGCTTGGCAACAGAGCAAGGGAGCTTCTGAAGTACACCAAGCAGGCGACGAGAGTTGTCTCCGGCGACATCAGCAGGGCCGACGTTCGAGCAATTATCACACGGGTTGCCGAGCTCGACGACATCTGCGATGTCAAGATGGTCTGCCAAGAGGTCGTACACGTCCTTGACACCAAGGACAAGGAGGGCTTCACAAAGAGTACCTTCCGAATGTATGGAGAGGATATGCGCGAAACTGCGAAAAAGATCCTGACGGACATCCATCGCGCCAACAACACGAACTTCGTGGTGGCGTATGAGGATAGAATCCACAAGATCGAGGAAGTGGTGGACGGCTGCTCCCTGCTGCTGGAGTATATCACGATCTGTATGGACGAAGGCATCATCAGCGTGAAGAAGGCAGGCGTCTGGACCAAGAAAGTCACAGACGTCAAGTATATGGCGATGGCGTGGCTGAAGGGAGACCGCGGCAGAGCCAACAAGCTCCGTTCGGAAGCAAAGGAAAAGGAGGACAGGAGCCTCTACAATCTGGTGATGTCCGCCTGCTCCGCAGCCCAGTCCGCGCGGAAGTAATCAGGGTTCATGGCGGAGGCATCCGCCTTGAGTTAGGGTATGACTCGCATCGGCCGCCAACTGGTGGCTCCGCTCCCCGAACACCAACAACACCAACAACGTGTGGAACGTCAACTCCAACGGCAACTACAACAACAACAACGCATCCAACTCGAACGGCATCCGCCCCGCTCTGATGGAAAGTGAGATTAGTAATCCCTCCGATGGGACGAACACAGTACACCATCATCAAAGGGAGTCATATCCTGTCGCCCGTCTGTGCATGGATGGGCGATAAACACATCACACCGAGGCTCGCCATCCTGACTTGGATGCTGCGGCTGCCGGGGGCAAGACGACCGGTGTTAGGAGTGATGGCTGGTCTGGAGCTTGCCCTATACCCAGACCAGAGGAAGCAACAACAGCAAAGAAGCGAGTTTATGACCTATCAAGAGATGTGCAGCTTTGAAACGCTGTACGCAGCTTACTTGGAGGCCAGAAAGCGGAAACGGTCAAAGCCCGGAACGGCTCAGTACGAGCAGAATGTTCTGGCCTGCACCGAGAAGCTGTCAACGATCCTGCACACCAAGACCTACGTTCCGAGCAGGTTTGAGGTGTTTTATGTCTATGAGCCGAAGAAGCGGCTCGTCCAAGCGCCCGCGTTCGTGGACAAAGTCGTCCTCCACGCGGTCGTGGACAACATCCTGTATGAAGCCATCACGAAGAGCTTCATTCGGGACAATTTCGCCAGTCAGACCGGTAAGGGCACCAACGATGGTTTGATGCGGCTGAAGCAGCACATGGTTGATTACTACCGACGAGAGAAGCACGGAACCGATGGGTGGATTCTCAAAGGAGACGTGCATCACTTCTTCGCCAGTATCGACCACGACAAGCTGAAACGCAAGCTGAAGGCGCTGCTCGATAAGCGTGGCGTAGACCCGCAGATCTATGACCTGCTGTGCGTCTACATCAATACGACCGACGGGCTGCCCCTCGGCTACCAGACCAGCCAGCTACTCGCTCTGATGTTTCTGGACGAGTTCGACCACCTGATGAAAGAGAAATACCGCCTGAAGTATTACGGGCGATACATGGATGACTTCTACGTCATCCTCTCAGACAAACAGCGGTTGAAGGAGATCCTGAAGGACATTCGGGCGCTGATGGACGGCTGGGGTTTGGAGCTGAACCAGAAGACTGGCATCTTTCCGCTGAGGAACGGCATCGACTTCCTCGGCTTCCATTCGTACATTACCGAAAGCGGCGGCATCATCCAGAAACTTCGACGGGACAGCATCCAGCGCATCCGTGCGAAGGTGAAGTTCTGGGAGGAAGCCTACAAGCGCGGCGAGGTTACGAAGGACGCCATCCTCCAGAGTTTCGGAGCGTGGGACGCACACGCGGCATACGGCGATACGCACGAGCTGCGGAGCAAGTACGCGAAGAAAGTTTCAGAGATCATCGGCGAGGAGGTAAATATCCACCGAAAACTCAACGGGAACCGTGCGGTACGCGAGAAGCGCAGATTCCGCCAATGCCGCAACCTCTACAAGAAACAGCATCAAGGAAAGGAGACGGAGCAATCCGCCTCCTTTTTCGATGCCCAACGCCCCGCGGACGCGCTTCCGTGGGACTGACTCTTAACTCTTATCAAGGAGGAAAACAACATGGCAAATGTGCTTTTGAGCACCAAAGCTGTTGGCAGCGTTATCAAGCTGAATGTCAACGGCTCGGCCAAAGAGTTCATCGTTGTCCATCAGGGCAAGCCGAGCTCTCTGTACGATGACTCCTGCAACGGCACTTGGCTGCTGATGAAGGACATCTATGAAAATCGTCAGTGGCACAGCTCTGATGTGAACAAGCTGGAGAGCAGTACGATCCATAGCTATCTGAACAGCACGTTCCTGAACCTGTTTGATTCCAACATCCGCGACGCGATCAAGCAGGTCAAGCTCCCGTACCGTAAGAATGGCGGCTCTGGCGGCACCAACCAGAGCGGAGCAAATGGTCTGTCCTGCAAGGTGTTCCTGTTGTCCGGTTACGAGGTCGGTTGGACGTCCGGCGACAACCAGTATTTCCCGGTGGACGGCGCGAAGCTGTCCTACTTTGAGTCTGGGACCGGCACGTCCGCCAACAATAAGCGCATTGCGTACCTGAACGGCTCGGCCGCCTTCTGGTGGCTCCGCTCCCCGAACACCAACTTCACCGGCAGCGTGTGGTACGTCTACTCCGACGGCGGCTGCAACGGCAACGGCGCATCCAACTCGCGCGGCATCCGCCCCGCTTTGGTTCTTCCCTCTACACTCTTGGTCTCTGATGACGGCACCGTATCCACGAATACGCCCCCGACTATCACCAGTACCAGCGGTGCGAGTGGCGTGAACCTCGGCAGTAAGACGGCGGCGTTCAGCTTCAAGTACACGCCCAACGATGCCGACGGCGACAAGCTGACGGTCACGGAAAAGCTGGACGGTGTCGTGAAGAAGACGCGCACGAATGTCACCAGCGGTACGCAGCTCACCTTCGAGTGCGCCAGCACCGCGGCGGAGTTCCAGAAGATTCTCAACGGAACGCACACCATCACCATCGAAGTGAGCGATGGAAAGGCGAGTGCGACCTTCACGGCCACCTTCACGAAAGCCGTCCACAAGGCGACCATCACGCTGAAGACACCGTTGGCGGTGTCCGGCGACATCACGGCGGCGGTCATGTCGGTCGTGGGGCAGATCCCGGCCGGCGCGGTCTACAAGGTCGAGGCAACCAACAATGCGAAGGACACCAGCCCTGTGTGGCAGGACGTCACCGCGGAGGTCAAGAGCGGCGCAAACATCGTCTTCACGAACAAGACGGCAGCAAACGGCGCGGCGTTCAACTTCCGCATCACTGTGGAGCGCGGCACGTCCGCCGGCGGATATATCTCCGGCGTGAGCGGCGCGTTCCAGTAAGGAGGGAAAGTCATGGGACTCGTATGGAGAAAGGATGACCTGCTGACGCTGTCCGAGAAGCAGCTCAGCATGGCGAACGAAACCTGCCAGCAGAAGATCTACGCCGGTATCGACGTAGAACTGAGCGGTGGGACGGAGCATTTCTCTCTTGAGGCGCACGATCAGGCGAATATCGAATCCATGTTTACCGCCGTCACGCTCGGCGCGAAGGAGCAGCAGTACCATTGCGACGGTGGGGAGGTCAAGACCTATTCTGCCGCCGATGTCGTTGTGCTGTACGCAGCCTACAAGAACTACGTCACGAAGCACACGACCTACTGCAACCTCCTGAAGAAGTGGATTAAGCGCGAGACGGACAATGCCGTCATTGGCGCCATCCAGTATGGCGACAATCTGCCGGAAGACCTGACCGCGCAGATGAAGACGATCCTCGACGCCGCGACGGCGCAGCTCACCAGCATCACCACCGCGGTCAGCGACGGTGCGTTTGCGGATAAGATCTCGTCTCTGGAGAACCAGATGACCGAAACTCAGATGGCATTGTGCGATGTCTACGAGCAGGTCATCGCAGCGACTTCGGCTACGGAGGGATAAAGCTATGGCAAGAATTTACGCGACCCTGATTCGCAAGGGTGAGAAGACCATCGAAGATGTTCCGGAGAGGCTCCGGGCAGCCGTGGAGGCTCTGCTCGCAGAGGACGCCGTATGAGCGCCCTCCGCGAGTTTTGTCTTAAATATCTGCTGAGAAAGGAGGAAGACGAAATGGCTGTTGTGTACGCTACCCTGATTATCAAGGGCAAGAAGACCATCGACCAGGTGCCCGCTCGTCTGCGTAAGCAGGTCGAGGAGATCCTGGAAGCCTGCGAGGTGGAGATCTGACCTCCCAGCGGCGGGAGCCGGTCGTTCTGACCGGCTCCCGTTTTACATGAACGCAATCTGGATGCCTCTCGCCATGCAGTTACCCGGTTCACCGGCGAAGAGCGAGTCCAAACCAAGAAACTGTTGAGAGAGGTACGAGAGTATGAATATCGGAGAAATCTTGATCGCCGTGCTGATGGCAGTCGCCGGCGGCGCGGCAGGAGCGGCCGTTATCAACGGCATCAACGAGAGATGGAAGTTCAAGGCGAACCGCAAGGCCGTGAAGGAAGACCGGGCGGAGGAGAAGGCGGATAAGACCGACGAGCTGACCAAGACGCTGTCCGGTCTTCAGGAACAGCTTGAGCACCTGAAGAACAGCGACACCGCACAGTCGGAGGCTTTGAAGCTGATCCTGCTCGACCGGATTCTCTGGCTGGGGCAGGGCTACATCAACAAGGGGGAAATCTCTTTTGATGACCGCCGCCGGTTCCACGCCATGCACAGTTGCTACCACAGCGGGCTTGGCGGGAACGGCGATGCCGACATCGTCGTTGAGGGCGTCGATGCTCTGCCGCTGAAAAAGTAAGGAGGCGGTTGCATGAGCGCCCTGAACATCGTCCTGTTCTGTGCCGCCGGCTTCCTGCTTGGCATCGTCATTTCGTGGCTGGTGAGCAACATCGCGTCGCGCATTCGCAATCGCACGGCGCGGCGTCGCACCGAGCCGCAGGTGACCGGCAAGAAGAAAGGCATCAAAACGATGGACTTGATTCTGGTCATCATCGGCGCGTCGTTCGTCTGGTTTACGCACCGTATGCTCACGCTGTACGAAACGACTGGCGGTATTCCTGATACGTTGTGCCAGTGTGTGTTTGCGCTGCTCGGCGGCGAGTGCGGCGCCATGAGCTGGATCAAGACCACCAAGGATAAACAGCAGGATCGGAAATGGGCGGAGGAAGACCGGCAGAGAATGGAGCGCGAGGCACAGCAGCCCGCGCAGGACTTCGAGCCGTCGTTCACCGCTGAACAGAAGAACCGCGACCAGTAAAGGAGACATGAAATGTCGCTGATTGGAAGCACAAATGAAGAGAAGATCTGGAACTACCTGAAAGCCAAGGGACTACCCGATTGCGGGATTGCCGGTCTGATGGGGAACTTGTATGCGGAAAGCTGCCTGATTCCCACCAACCTGCAAAACAGCTACGAGAAGTCCCTCAGCTTCACCGACGCCGCCTACACGGCTGCGGTGGACAACGGGACGTACCAGAACTTCGTGAAAGATAGCGCCGGCTACGGTCTGGCGCAGTGGACATATTGGAGTCGGAAGAAGAACCTGCTCGACTTCGCCAAGAAGAAGGGCAAGAGCATCGGCGACTTGGAGATGCAGCTCGATTTCCTCTGGAACGAGCTGCAAGGCTACACGGCCGTCATCTCGACACTGAAAACGGCGAAGACCGTGCGAGCTGCATCCGATAGCGTCCTGCTGAACTTCGAGCGACCGGCAGACCAAAGCGATGCGGCGAAGGCCCGCCGCGCTGGGTTTGGCAAGAAGTTCTACGACAAGTATGCCACCGACTCCACGGCCCAGAAAGGAGTGTCTGGAGTGAGCAAATGCTACGCTTCCGCCGTGGTCGCCGTCGCAATCGGCGAACTCGGCTACGTCGAAAAGGCGTCCAACAGTCAGCTCGACAGTAAGACCGCCAACCCCGGTAGTGCGAACTGGACAAAGTACGCCAGAGACTTCGACGAGAAGTACCCGAAGTGGTACAACGGCAAGAAGAACGGCTACGAATGGTGCGATATGTTCGTGGACTGGTGCTTCGTGACCGCGTTTGGCTATGAGAACGCCCTGCGGCTGCTCTGCCAGCCCGAGCGCTCCTGCGGCGCTGGCTGCACTTGGTCTGCGAAGTATTACAAGCAGAAAGGGCAGTTCTTCACGTCCAACCCGCAGGTGGGCGATCAGATTTTCTTCGGAACGTCGATTGACAACTGCACCCACACCGGCCTCGTGGAGAAGGCAGATTCCTCGAAGGTCTACACAATCGAGGGCAATACCAGCAACAAGTGTGCGCGTCGCAGCTATGCGCTGAACAGCGCGAAGATCGTCGGCTATGGCCGTCCGAAGTACGACGGCGCTGGAACGACCACGCCTGTCACGCCGACGAAGCCCAGCGCCGGCGGTCAGACAAGCGGCGCAGACCACAAGATCGGTGACATCGTCCAGTTCAACGGCAAGACGCACTACGTCAGCAGTCAGGCGATGAACGGAGTGCCCTGCAAACCCGGCAAGGCGAAGGTAACAAGCATTGCGAAGGGAGCAAAGCATCCGTACCATCTTGTCAATCAGGGCGGCGGCTGCACCGTCTACGGCTGGGTCAATGCTGCCGACATCGGCGCCGACTCTGGCGCGGAGCAGGCGGTCTATACGGTGGTCGCCGGCGACTCTCTCTGGGGCATCGCCCAGAAGCGTCTCGGCAATGGCAACCGCTACAAGGAAATCATGACGCTGAACGGCTTGAGTTCGACCGTGATCCGTCCCGGTCAAAAGCTCAAGCTGCCGTCGTGAGCACCCTGAGATGCGCGGTCTGCGGAAAAGAGATCGTAGAGGTCAAGCCGTGCATCTACAACCAGAAATACGGTCCCACCTGCGAAGAGTGTTGCGAGAAATGCCACGACACGGAGCCTTTTCCGTGTCCAGAGTATGACCAGCGGCACCCGAAGCAGGAACAATATTAAGCGGCCCTGAGCCGCAAGTCAGGAGGAAAATGCAATGGATTTTCTCAGCGTACTCGAAATCATTGTGGTCGCCATCTGTGCGATCACCTACGGCTTCATGCTTTTCTTCAAGGTCAGAGGCAACGTCCTCGGTGCGGTGAGCGAACTCATTGCACTGGCTGAGGCGTCCGGTCTGACCGGCGCGGAAAAGATGTCTCAGGTCGTCAACGGCCTGTACGTCAAGATCCCGGCCCCTCTGAGAAAATCTTCACCCCCGAGCGCCTTCAGAGCATCGCCCAGACGATTTTCGACTGGATGCGGAAGTATGCCGACGAATACAAGGCGAACAGCGAGGCAGGCGTGGTCAAGACGCCCGAAGAGGTGAAGACTGATGTGGCGGTAGCCGCCGCTGACCTCGCAATCGAGCTGCTCAAGCTGACCGTTCCCGAGCTGAAAAAGAAAGCGGAGGAATACGGCATTGAGCTGGACGGTCTGACCCGCAAGGACGAAATCCTGCGAGCCATCATGGAGGCTGTCCTGAAGAAAGCGTAAACAGGCTTCAACCTCCGGCCTGATACGCCCGCCATGCAGAGGGCTTGCGCCCCCTCGCTGGTCCTGACAACTGCATAGCGGATAGATGAAGAATGCCCCGTTTCGGCCCTTGCGGTCGGAGCGGGGCATTTTTTGTTTTTCTATACGCTTGCAAGATACCACCAAACCACGCAACAAGGCCGGGAATAAGCGCGAGGGGATATAGAAGGGTAATTTCACCACCGAAACGCAAAAGCGCTCACAGGGGCGGGAAATGGCCTCCCGCGGCATTGGAGCAGAAGGATCACATTCGCACGGAAAATCAATACACATTCTGCACAAATCTCGAAGTTCGTATTTTACAAAATGTTCTCACGGGCATTTCAGAACTTCCAGATATACTTTTACATCTTCGCGGAAAACCCCGCTAAAAAGCTCCAAATGCCTTTTACGAGCAATCAACACCATAGAATATCCGGAGATAATTTTTCTGCAAAATCAAGAAATTCTTATTGACTTTGCAGCCCGGTAAGTTATAGTTAAGATACGATAAACAATACCAATCGGTAACGAAAAGTGACCGATACGAAATGGCGAAAAAAGGAAGACTACAAGGACTTCATGAAAGAATGGAAGGCTGGCAAGGAGGCGTACAACAGATGAAAAGTAAACCGATCAAAGTCAGTGGACGGTTGTTCCGATACGATTTCGACCGGTCGGCGGTCGAGTACATCGTCAAGGCTGATGCGGAGACCATCGACGCGGAGATTGAGTGGGAGCAAAAGCACGGCTCTCAACTGTACGGTGTGGGAACAGACGGCTACATTGTTCTCGCATCCGCCGGGTTGAGAAAAGAAAATTGGACGAACACGGCCGCTCGAAAGGAGTACCTGAGCGAGTGGGCGGACGAGCTGAGCGAGGAAGAGAACTGTTTGGCGGAGGACTTTGTGAAGAACGAGCTGCCGTATCTGAAGGAGGAAACGAAATGACACCCGATCTGATTGGAGAAGCGGTCGTAGACCTGATGGTTTTGGCTGGGTTTATGGTAGTGCTCGGAATCGGCGCACTGATCGCCGACTACGTATTCCCGCACATCCCGTTCATCCAGCGATACCTCGACAGCCTGCCGGACTATGAGGATGACGAGGAACTGTATCAACAAGAAATGGCGCGTGTCCGTAGGAAACGGATCGCCCACAGAAATAGGAGGAACGCCAGATGAAAGCAAAAGAGTATTACGCAAAGTACAAGGATCGCATCGCATCTGTTGACGACAAGGAGAGCTTGCAAGGCGTATGCGATATGCTCCACGAGTTCTGCATGGAGTCGAAGGAAATGGTCGCAAAGCGCAAGGTTCGAACGGACTGCGGCGGCGTCGCTGTTCTGCGTGAGCTGAACGACAAGTACAACGCTGTGTGCCGAATGTTCGAGCGAGACTATGGAGTACCCATCATCAAGAAGGACGGCTTCATGTCCTACTGGAGAAAGCAGATTCCTGAGCTGGGTCTGCGCCTGAGCAGAAAGGAGCGTGGAAACGATGCGTCTCGTTCCATTTGAGCGGCGCGAAGAAGTCGAACGGCTCCTCGAATCGTACCGCGAAAAGTACGACGAGCGCTTGGAGTACGGAGCGGAGCGGCTGAGAGATGAAATCGTTGAACGCGGGATGGCTCACCACAGCAATGCAGGGGAGCTCGTAGAAGGGAAGCGGTATGGGTGCATCGGGTATAGCGCCGGAGCTACGGCGATCCGAGGAGGGAGGCAGCTTCCGTATCACGGCGAAATCTATCTCTATGTGTGGGTGTGGAACGGCAAGGAGTTCGTGACACAGGATGCTTGGGGAGGCGTCCACAGCAAAGGGCGACTGCCCGAACCGGTTATTGAATTGAGCTAAGGAGGATGCAATATGTACCTGAAAAGAGATGGAACGCGGGTAGAAAACCTGCCCGTCCTCGCTGATTACGTCGAGGATGATCCCGCTATGGGCGTTGAGACGTCGTACATCGTAGAACTCTACGACGAACGCCACAACCTGCTCGACCGGGTTGAAAACGGTGACGCTTACCCGAGCGAGACGCAGCGACGGTTTTACCTGCTGAAGCACCCCGAAGCAGAGTATATCAGTGTCAAGAGAGTATATCGGAGGGCAATGTGATGGGGAAACGGAATAAGTTCTGCCCGTACAAAAAGTTCTGCCGGGAAGAATGCTATGGCAGCCAGCCGTGCGATTTTGCGCTCGCGTTCGACAAGCTGTCACGGAAGCTGGAGTGGTGGAGGAAGAAGGCTGATGACTTGGAGAGGAAACTGGCCGAAACCGGCAAACTTGTTCCGCGTTTTTACGGTGACTATGTCTTCTCACCGTGTCAGAACGCATTCAACGGAAAGACGAGCTGGTGGCTGAGTAAGAAAGACCGCACAGTAGCGATCTACTGCTTCACAGCAGGAACCACGGCCGAAGTTGACGTGCAGCTCTCCGTAGGCGGCGGACAGGCGTACATCCAGATGTTCGAGGAAAGAACCGGAGGGAGGAATGCCGGGTGTTAGAGTTCTGGAATGAAATGTGCGTCAAGAAGTCCAAGAAGTCGCACAAATGCCAGCTATGCGGTGGCGAGATTCCGGCCGGAAGCGAGTATGTCCGGCAGAATGGTAAGTTCGATGGCGAGTTCTTCGACCGATGCCTGCACCCGTGGTGCCGCTCGGCCATCGAGAAATACTGCCAAGCCACCGGCGAGAACGAATACGACGACTGGGCGGTGCTCGACTACGTTCAGGAAGAAGTCTGCACGGCCTGCCCGGAGTACGAGCACGGGTGTTGCGTCAAGCGCGTAATGACCTGTGAGAAAGTGATTACGAAATACGGAGGGAGCGAACATGAATGATTGCGAGAGCTGCATCCACAAGAAGGTGTGCGACCTATGGCACGAGCAGGAGCGGCAGGATGCTGGATGCTTCTTCCTCGACGACTGCGAGTTGTTCGAGAGCGTCAGGCCGTTGACTGCACAGGAGAGAGCAGAGCTTCAGTTTTACCGCGGTTCCGAATTGGCTCCGTGGCAGGTGCGAGCGATGCGGGAAACGGTCAACGAACAGAAGAAAATCCTCGTTGGATACGAGAATGACCGCGTAAACGCCGACATCAAATGCACGGACACCATCGCGTACCTGAACGACGAGCTGTTCCATAAGCTCGACTACGCCGATTACTCCAACCTGTTCGATCAGATTTCCGGTATTACCGACTGGGAGAACGAAGCGTACGGAGGAAGTAACAAGCAGTACATGAAGAAAGGCGGGAACACAGATGGCATCGAGGCGTAAATTCAGAGTTGGCCCGGTGGTTCACAGCTTCGAAGAATTGTTTCAGCACGACTATTTCATGCTGCGGCAGGGCAGCAAGTGGAAGACGGTCCATAACGCATTCGTGCGGTCATGGCAGGTGCAGTTCTGCTTCCAACAGATCCAGCGCAGCTATCTCCGAGTAGCTGAGAGGCTGACCAATGCAGAGTATTACGCGGGCATGACCGACGACGAACTGCTCGATATGCTCGAAACCGAGGTATGTGAGTTCTGCGAAGGCAAGAAGACGGTCATCGGTTCTTGCGAAGGGCAATGGTGTGAGCAGGCTCTTGCTGCATGGAAGGAGGCTGAGGTGAAATGAAGTTCTTTCAGGTACTTATGCTGAGCGTTGTGGTGCTATCGCTCATTGGCGTACTGGCCGAGGAACGCGGGAGATACAGATACGTTGCCATGTTCGCGGTTTCCGGTGCTTTGTACCTTGCGGCGTGGACATTGTCAATGATTTATTTTTGAGGAGGACACAACATGAAAGAAGAGTTTATCCAGATTTTCAAGGACAACATCAAACGAGACGGAGCTGACGACTTGCTGGCATGGCTGGAGAAAAGCACGTTCTTCACCGACCCGGCCAGTGCGAAGAATCATCTGTCCGAGCCGGGCGGCTTGTGCCAGCACAGCCTGAACGTCTACTACCGCTTGAAGCAGTTCATCGAGGCGGAGGCAGAACGCGACATCAAGTATGCCAGCATTTCCGACGAGACCATCGCTATCTGTGGTCTGCTTCACGACCTCTGCAAGGTCGGCTGCTATCAGAAGGAACCGAAGAACCAAAAGACATACGACCCGACGAAGGTCGGACAGGCGCAGAGATACCAGATCAAGCACGACGATCTCGGCGACTTCATCTGGGAAACGGTGATGGCGTACAAGTTCGACGACCCCATGCCGTACGGACACGGAGAAAAGAGCGTCTACATCGCATCCAGCTTTATGAAGCTGACCCGCGAGGAGTCGTTCGCCATCAGATACCACATGGGACCGTGGGGCAATGAGAATCAGAACGATGTGAGCAAGGCGTTTGATCTGTACCCGCTTGCTCTCTTTACCCATTTTGCAGATATGGCTGCAACTAAGCTCGATGAAACCGAGAACGCATGATGCCGGAGCAACTACGCTGCTGGGGGATAAGATATGAAAGACTTTGAACTCGGCCGCCCGGAGAACGGCTCCCGTTGGGTCGAAGTCACCGGATATAAGTTTCGGTATCAGGTAAGCGAGGAGGGACGGGTCCGAAAGGAGATGCCCGATGGAAGCTGGTTCTACCTGAAGCCATACACGTCTGGACGCGCACGGGCTTGCGTGAAGATGCGGACCGCAGAGGACAAAAAGGTCGATGTCCCTGTTGTTTGGCTGGTTGCTGACGCATTTCTCGGCGGCAGAAGAAACGGTATGGCAATCGTTCATCGGAATGGAGCAAAGTTTGACTGTTCTGCGCGGAACCTGAAGTTCGTGTCACGCAAGGAGTGCGGGCTGATTTCTGCCGGCAATCGCCGCAGACCGGTGTTGAAGTTAGACAGAAAAGGGGAAGTGGTCGCCATCTACCCATCGGTACGCAAAGCGGCGGATGAAAACTTCATCAGCCAAAGCTCCATCTGGCTCAGATGTGCGGGTAAAGTACAAGACCCTTACAGACTCGATGGATACAATTATCAGTACGAAAGCACAAGGAGAGGAACAAAATGAAAGTAAAAATCAATACGCACGGGAACCTGCTGCCCGAAACGCACGGTGAATGGGTTGACCTTTACACCGCGGAAGACGCAGTCCTTGACCCGCTTGACTTCAAGATTATTTCGCTCGGCGTGGCGATGGAGCTGCCAGCCGGCTACTACGCGCAGGTCGTCCCCAGAAGCTCGACCTGCAAGAACTTCGGCGTCATCATGGCGAACAGCGTGGGCATCATCGAGCATAGCTACTGTGGCAACGATGACATCTGGGGCTTCCCTGCGGTGGCTATCCGCCATACGGAGATACCGAAGGGGACGCGCATCTGCCAGTTCCGCCTCGTGAAGCAGGACGAGCCGGTTGAGTTTGAGGTGGTCGAGGATCTCGGCAACCCGAACCGTGGCGGCTGGGGCAGCACCGGAACCGGCAAGGAGGCGCAGTAATGGCTTGGGAGATGAAGTATCAGCCGAATGTGGTGCTGGATTTTGACGGCGTCATCCATTCCTATGCGAGTGGCTGGCAGGGCGTAGACGTTGTACCCGACCCGCCCGTGCCGCTCATTGACGAAGAAATCAAGCGGATCAGAGCCGCGGGGTACAGAGTGGTGGTCGTGTCCACCAGATGCGCCACGCCGGAGGGCATGGGAGCGGTGCGGCGCTACCTTCGGGAGAACGGCATTGAGGTCGATGATGTGGCGGCGGAAAAGCCGCCCGCAAAAGTCTATGTCGATGACCGAGCCATGCTGTTTGATGGCAACCCGAAGGGGCTGCTTGAGAAGATCCAGCAGTTCCGCCCGTGGCAGGAGGGAGGCCCTTTGCGCGGGAAGCCGCCTGTGCCGACCTGCCGCAAGTGCATCGCCCATGTGTATGAGCGCAAGAACGACGGATGGCACGAGGACGAATTTGTCGGCTGGTTCCACACATGGGGAAGCACGTTCGAGGAGTTCGACAACGGGGCTGTTCCCGTCACAACAGGCATCGTCGAGGACGAGAACGGCAAGGTGTGGAGTACGGCGGCGGAGAACATTCGGTTCATCGACTGAGAGGAGAGCTGAAGATGCCGATTAAGAACTATACGACCAAGGTGCCGGCGGTTCAGACCGTCGGCGAGATCCAAGGCATCCTCGCTGCGCATGGGGCGCGGAAGGTGATGATGGATTATGCCGAGAACGGCAGGGTCATCGCGGTCACATTCGCGTTGGACTGCTGCGGTTCCTTGCACGGCTTTCGGCTGGAAGCGCGACCGGATGGCGTCAAGGCAGTAATGGCGAAAGAACGTACCAAGTGTGACGATGAACAGGCCGAGCGCATCGCGTGGCGCAATCTGAAAGACTGGATCGCAGCGCAGGTTGCGCTCGTGGAGACCGAGCAGGCCACGATGGACGAGCTGTTCTTCCCGAAGCTGGTTGACCGGAACGAGAAGACGATCTACGAAGCGTTTCAAACCGGCCGGTTTGCGATTTGCGACGGAGGCGCTGTGTGATGATTGTTTCACTGTTCGGCAACACATATTGCACGAATGCTGACTGCATCGACCCGCGGTGCGATGCCATAAGGGGAGGGATACCTGGCGCTGCCTATTTGCCCACGAAGTGGTGGGCGCGATCTCACGGAAGCGACGTTCCCACGCCAACGCGAAGCCTGAGAAATTGTGAGAAAAGGAGAATAGTGCAAATGTTTGACTACACGAGAGAACACGAGAACGACTTTAGCTTCTGGTATCCGAAAATCAAGGATTGCGGAATCCAAACGCCGCTGACGTTCTACACGAAGCTGCCGAGCGCGGAGGAGGAACCGGAGTATGTGAAGCGGCTGTACGAGGCGTTTTACATGGAGCACCCGAAGGAGGACGAAGCAGTTGTCAAGGCATATCTGGAGGAGCGCGTCATTCCGAAGCTGAAGGAGATGGGGCTGACCGGCCATGTGTTCGTCAAGAACGGTCGCTTCAGCAACAAGTTCAATGCGAACGGGACGTGCAATCTGTACGGTCTGCATGAACTGTACCGGGCGATCATCCTTATCAACTACGAGGCGATGTGCTGCGGAGCAGAGGGGGCGGACGAAATCGTAGTGCGGAAGTTCATAGAGAGCCCACATGGCAAGACACCCTGCATCTACAACGGACTGCCGCTGCGCCCGGAGTTCCGTGTGTTCTACGATTTCGACACCAGAGAGCCGATCTTTACCGCGAACTACTGGGATTACGATTACGTCTACCCACACCTGTACGATGCCACCGACAAGATCGTTTTCGAGCACGAACGCGATAGAATTGAGGGCGCGTTTATGCAGCACAAGGATGCTGTTCAAGTGATGGTCTCCGACGCGATGCGGGACGTGCAAGGGTTGACAGGACAGTGGTCGGTCGATGTCCTGCTGGACGAACAGGGTAAGTTCTGGCTGATCGACATGGCGATTGCACAGCGTTCTGCGTACTGGGAGCTGCGCCCAGATAAGGAGGCATACAGTGAGTGACGAAGCCATAGGAGACATTCCTGAGAAACGGAGCAAACAACCCTCCATCCGCAACTGCTCCAGCGGTTATAGTCTGATTTCCGGAGATGTACACATATCTGCACCGGGCGCAACCATAATAGTCGGCGACGAGTTCTCTCCGATGCCGGAGGGCGCTTTGGAACGCATACTGGAGGAAACCCATAAGCCTCGCTTTGCGTTCGAGCGGACGCTCGACGGCCACAGATACACGAGGAAAATCCGATGAAAGAGCAGAAGTACATCGTCTACCGCATCTACTACGGAGATTGCCTCGTGTATGTCGGGAGAACGAAGCAGCCGCTTCAGAACCGCATCCGCGGTCATCTGTTCAGCAAGCCGATGCACCGCACAATCGACATCGAACAGGTGACCAAGATTGAGTATGCGGAGTTCGGCAGCGAAGCAGACATGAACCTGTACGAGATCTACTTCATCCTGAAGCTGCATCCACCGCTGAATGTAGATGATAAGGCGAAGGATGATCTGAACGTGTCGCTCCCGGAGGTTGCGTGGTGTGAGTTCACCACGCACCTCTGGGAAGGGTGGAGACAGGAAATACAACGGCAGGACAGTGAAATAGACCGTCTACGAAAGCGGTTCTGCGAGATACCACAGGAGATGGCGGTGCTGCGCGGTCTCAGGAGGACTGGTGAAGTCACTGAGTTTGAGTTCGAGGAAAAACTTGACGCCCTCGCAAAGGAGTCGGACGCCGTGCGTAAAGCACTGTATAGGTGCTGAGCGATTGACAAGGGATGGAATGGGGAATAGAATGGAAGCATAATTTTTTGGACGGAGGGCATTCGCATGGGTTTCAGGTACAGAAAGAGTATCAACCTCGGCGGAGGATTCCGCGTGAACCTGAGCAAGAACGGTATTGGGTATAGCTGGGGCGTTAAGGGATACCGCATCACAAAGACGGCTGACGGAAGAACACGGCACACCGCGTCCATTCCCGGAACCGGGATTAGCTATGTCGAGGAACACCGGAGCGGAGCTCCTGAACGGATGGCGGCAGAACCGCAAGTGGTAGATCCACTTGGCGAGTATGAGAACGCTCGAAGCATAGATTCTGTTGAAGCTGCGTCATTGAGATCCGCAGAGTACGGTGAGCTATTTAAGCGAGTCAAGCTGTGCCGAACCGGCGTGGTCGCTCTCACTGTTCTTACGGTCCTGTTCTTGAGCACGCCTCCGCTGGCTGCTACGTTTGCAGTGGCGCTCATCCTGCTTTACGCCAAGGGACGATGTACTATCGAGTATGAGTTCGACGATTATGAGCGCGGAAAATGGGAGAAACTGCGGAGCGCATGGCAAGGTGTAGCATCCAGTCAATCCCTACAACAAATTGTTCTACAGGCGCGGTCAAAGAATACCCGCGTCACCGCCGGCATCGAGAACGGGGTTCAGACTGTAAGAATGACGGCTGGCAGTAAGCTACCGTGGTACATCAAAACAGACATCGAGCCGGTCGTATTTTCGTTCCAGAAGATGAAAATGGCCATCATGCCAGACCGACTGCTGGTGTTCGATAAGCAGATGGGGGCGATTGACTACAAGGATGTTGAAATTAGTCTATCCGCTGTTGGCTTCCTCGAAAGTGGAACAGTACCGAATGACGCAGAGGTTATCAAGCACGTCTGGGCGTACTCCAACAACGATGGATCACCCGATAAGCGATACGCGAACAACAAGGAATACCCTGTGATGAAATACGGCAAGGTAAGCATTCAGACCGCAAATGGCCTGAATGTGCAGTTTATGTGCTCCAATGAGGCGGCGGCAGATAAGCTCAACGAGCTACTCCGGAACAACTGACCGTACGACCCGAATACAGCGATTCCAGCGAACCTAAGCAATGCTTCCTTCAATCGAATGAGATCCAGCGGCTTTAGGCGGCTCTTGGCAGGAGAGATCCTGCTGAGGGCCGCTTTTTTGTATCCGCGGTAGAAGTTTCACATGAAACACATCGGTAACGAAATGATGATACGATATACGAATATGTTGATTGTTAGTGAATTATTTTTCTGAAATATGCAAAATACCATTGACACGGGCGGTAGGCATTGTATAGTAAAGTTACGAACCAAACCAACACACAGAGCCGAAAGGCGGGAGGACATGGAAATGGAAATAACAGAAATTCGCAAACGGCGTGGTTTGGCTGCTATTCACCTTGCGGCGGAGGTCGGCAACTTCATCCGAGACGAAGACACCGGTCGTTCGGTCGAACGAGTGGATATGGCCGGCGGTAAGTACCTCACCTACGACGAACACAAGCGCGTGAATGGGTTCATGAACCTTCCGGACGCGCTCGATTACCTCGGCCTTGCACTGAAATGATTTTAGGAGGAAATGAACATGGAAGACAAGAAGATTACCACAGACGGCATTGAGCTGGTCCCTGTGTGGCAGGTTCTGTACCAACAGGCTTGGCAGAAACGGGCGGGGGATAACAGATTCTGGATTCTCAGAAATCCGGACGCAGACCAGCAGAAAGCGAATTGGGTCGGGCAGCATACGTTCAAGGACAAGCAGAAGGCGATCGATGCTCTGAACGCGCTGATTCGAGACCATAGTAAGGGCGCCAGAACCGAGACAACTGTGTGCGGCGGAATTGGCGTCGACATCGCCATCGACGAGGATACGGCGAACGACGAGCGCATCGTAAACTGGAAGATCCGCAAGCAGTACAAGACTCCGTGGGAACTTGACGAAGCAATGGAGGTGTTGAAGTGAACGACATTGCAAAGATGCTGCTTTCGCAGCACGACAGCTACATCGACGCGCTGAAGGAGGCAATTTCAGCGTGGGAGCAGGCCGATAGCTACGCAGCCAAGTGTGACTTCATGCGAGCCATCGGCGACATCGGCGCCGAAATCCACCACATGAACAAGGTGACCGGTTTACGGTGAGGCGGCGCAATGAAGATAGCTCAAGCGAGAAGGTTGCTCGCCGAAGATGTCGAAACGATGACTCTGGAACGACTCCAGAAATACCGGGTCAAGGTGATCGACGCTTGGCGGGAGAGCCGAGCAGACTACGGTATAGCTCAGGCCGTTAGGGACGGCTTCTACTTGCAGGCCGGTGAGAACGCCTCGGATCATACGCCGAAAGACCTGTGGCTTACGCAGAATCTCGCCAAAAGGCTCGACGCAATCGACCTGAGAGAGCGAGAACTACTGCGGACATGATGACGCACAGCGTGGAGGTGCTGCCAAACCTCCATACAAGGCCGGGAAGCGGTTCTACGGGAGACAAGATATAAATTCACCCCAGAGCAGGAGAAAGCATCCTGTGGCCTCCTGCGGGCTTATATGACCGATTGGCAACGAAAGGAGAACATTACGGTATGAAAAAAGAACTGACTTTTGACGAGAGAATCGCACTGAAAACGAAGCAGCATGGGCTGACTCCGAAGTGGCAGCAGCTCAAGTACGGCTTCAAGCGGGCAGTTTTTGATTGCGACAGTTTTGAGGAAATGTACGCCATTGAGAAGATCGTACAAAGCGTTGAGGATGCACACTGCGACCGCTGGTACTGCGCCGAAGGAGGCGTGTTCGAGGGAAGTGTGTACGCAATGGACGCGGCCGGCCACGCGGAGCTGACACGGCTGATGAATGAAGATTCTGCTCGCCTCGAAGATTGGTGGCAGAGATACCACGTTGCAGACGAAGAGACGCGCCGCCTGATGGCCTGCGGCGCGATTGCTTGAGAGAAGGGGAGAGACAGATGCACAAGAAAATGACAGAGCGCCAGATTGAAAAGCTGGCGTATGAGATCCGGAACTTTCTGCTGAGAAAGAAATTGTGGATGGATGTCACCATCTATTTCAACGGCAAGGCAATCAGCACCGATGACCGAGACGGGCATTATGCCTACAACGACCCGGCAAAGCTGTTCGTTCTGGAAAATCAGGACCCGAAACGATACTGCGAGTACGCTGGTGGTGTTCTGACCATGACCTTCGAGGGCGATTTCTACGAAGTCATGAACTACGGTTACAGGCCGAAGGTTTTGGAGGAGTTCTGGGATCTGCTCGGCAAGTATGGCTTACACTACGAGCTCGGCCATGCGTGGAGCCTGTCGGTCTATCCGAACTAAGGGGGAGCGAGAAGGTGAAGAAGTTTAATTTCGTGATCGCTCCTGCCGCACTGGTGGATGCAATGCTTGGAGATCTTGGTAATGGACCGGCGTCAATCAACGGGGATCGCTCGTCCGGATACTTCGTTGTCGCAAAAGAAACCGATGGAGAAGGCGAAGTAACGGCGGCACTGATGGAGAATAAGGCGTTCCTCAAACCGGAGGAACGGTTTTACTCCGTCCACCTGATTGATGACATCACAATGGCGGACTGCGAGCTGATTTGTACGGACGACCTCGGCCACCAGAGCCTCGCTCGTACCATCGAAGAGATGTACGTCGGCATCAGGAATCGCATGAAATAAACGCCAATGTGGATAATATGAAAAATATTTGCTCGGACTATTGACTTCTACGCCCGGTCAGTTAAGATAAGTACGATGAAACTTACCAATCGGTAATGTAGAAAGGAGATAGTGGTAATGCTCATGGACTTGGTGATGGAGCTGGTGACAGCGACCGACCCGAAGGATAAAGAGCGGGCTTATCGCAAGCTCGAAAAGGTCGGGGTGGACAGAACGACCGCCGACGTTATGGCGGCAGAGTTCTGGAAGGAGGGGCAGAAATGAAAGAACAGGTAGCCGTTCACTACGCAGCACACACGTCTGACTGGATCGAGTGTTTTGTATTCACCAGCGAAGAAAACGCTCAGGAAGTCGGCGAAGCTGTTCGACGTGCAATGAATGAATACTGGGACAGCGATGACCTGTGCTACGGGGACCTCCTCGAATACGAGTTGGAGGAGACCGGGCTTCCGTTCAAGTTGGTTCTCTGCGACTTCGATGAAATGACCGACGAACCGACTGCGGAATGGGAAGCGTTCAGCGCGGCGGTCTACTTGGATACAACGGTAATCGAAATTGAAATCTGAAGGAGGGCATCGAAATGCTGGATATGAGCATGGAAGATTACATCCGTATCCGCCGGAATTACCCGGATGCTATGGATGGTGACAACGCGGCTGACTTCGTCGCTGACTTGCTGGAAGCCGAAGCAGCCGCGACACGCAAGAAACACCCGTATGCTGAAAAGACAGCGAAGCGGCTGGAAGAGGCGGCTACGACGGTCCGCTTGGTTGCAAGCGACCTGTCGGGCGAAATGTTTGGGGAGGAATGATTGACATGAACATTGACGAACTGCTGGATAAGGCCGAAGAACTCGGCTGGTGTATCCGCGAAAGTGACACCGAATGGGAGTTCATCCAGAACAGCCCCGCCGGAGAAGATTTCTCTTTCGACATCAGCGCGAGCGACGTCTGCAACGCGGACGACATGGTGAGAGAGGTCCGATCCTATGCAAACTGTTTCGACACTGAGGAACACGCTAAGATGTGGATCGAAGCGCAGGGACGGGTTTCCGGTGTTCCCGACATCAAGACGCTGGTGAAAGACGCTGATGACATCAAGCTGATGCTGAACAAGCTGGCGTCTGCGATGGAGGGTGTGCTGCAAGGCGAGTCTGATGACGAAGATGACCGAGCAGAGCTGTCGCCTCGCCAGATTGAGCGTCTGGACGAGATCGACAACGCTATGTACCGGTTCCTGCTGGTTCTTCTGGAACAGGACGAGGACGAGTTCGACTGGGATATGTACCACATCGGCGAGGCTGTCGATGCGGTGCAGCAGGTGATGCTCGACCACGGGTTCAACATCCATCGCCCGTATATTGAAGACGACGGCGAGCACCGGACGGTGCATGAATACGAAAGGGCTGGCGGACGCTAATATGGAAAAGACGTATGAGTGGCTGTTGGAAGAGTTCGACATTGACGGCGCTGCGGCTCGCATCATCCGAAACATTTTGGAGTACGCCGACCGCATGGACGGCGACGAACAGTACGACTTCCTGACCGAGATGTTGGATGGAACGATTGGACTTTCTGAGCGAGAGATCCGAAACCTGTGCTGGAACTGAAGGAGGCAAGAAAAGTGACGAAAGCTGAACTGCGTGAGCGGCTTCGCAAGGGCGCGATCATGGACGACCTGTTCGAGTTCCGCGAGGGTCAGGAGTGCTGGATGTTCAAAGCCCCGGAGTTCAAGCCGGGAGAGAACATCCTGTATATCCCGGACACGGATCTGAATGACATTCCGATTGCGGAGCACCCGGCCTGCGAAGAAGAAATCGAGGAGATTATCGACCAGTGCTATACCGGCAATGACTTCATTGAAGAGTGCGACGGAAACGTAGAAAAGGCGGAGCGGCTGTTCTGGTACTGTGATTGGCAGCATCCGAGCGCAGCACTACCTGAAATCGAAGATGACGAGGAGGATGAATGACATGAAGAAACATATCTTGTGCGGCGACAACGACGTTTTCAAGTGGGAGCACGACGGGCAGAAGTTTTGCCTGCACATCCGGAGCGACGATTGCGCTGGAAATCCGCGCGAGGAGTGGGACAACCTGTGTTTGATGGCTTGCTTCCACCGTCGGTACAATCTCGGAGACGGCATCGCACAGAAGACACCGGAGGAGTTCTGGAAGCAGATGGTCGCGGATCTGATTCCGGGCCCGACGCTCGCCCAAGCGGCACGAAACGGAGAAATCGCAGGAATGAAGGTCACCGACTGCAAGGACGACCCCGGCTGCGTAGACCTCTGCCTGCTCGACCATTGGAGCGAGTCGAAAGACAACTGGAGCCACAACACGATTGACGGGCTGTGGCTGGAGGACGAGATCCGTGAGAGCCTGACCGTTGGGAACTGCCAGAAACTCCTCGAACCGTACTGCGAGTGGATGCCGCTCTGGCTGTACGATCACGGTGGAATCACGATTTCCTGTGGAGCAAGAACAGGGCAGTACGCTGACCGTTGGGACAGCGGCTGCGTTGGATGGATCGTCGCCATGAAAGACAAGATTATGCAGGAGACAACCGAGATCCTGCGCGGGGAAGACGGAGAACCGATTCGCGTAGAGTACAAGCATGAGGGCGGTCCGTCTACATACGGCGTTATGTCTCGCCCGCTGACCGATGAAACGTGGCGGAAGAGAGCTATCGAAGTTATGGATGGCGAGGTCGAGGTGTACGACCAGTACCTGCGGGGCGAAGTGTACGGGTACACGCTCTACGAGCAGGAGGAGGACGAATGGGTTGAACAGGAATCCTGCTGGGGCTTCTACGGAGACGACCTGCTGGAAAACGGTATTGCGGATGATGCTGGCGAGGGATTCGCAGACGCGCTGAAGAACGACACCTACGAGCAGGGCAAAGCTGCGGTTCGCACCGTGACCTGCTATGATTTCGGTTGAGGAGGGAGAAAATGAACGCATTGAAGTTGAAAGCCGAGTTCGAGATGCAGGTGACGAAGGATGACCTTGATGACATTCTGTTCGAGGCTCTGAATGCAGGCGGGGTTGCCGAATGGGCGGACCGCGTGGTAGCGGTTGGCGGGAAGCTGGGAGAGCGCGTCTGCGAACAGATCTCGCTCGGAGGAACACTCAGCATCCACGAACGCATCGGCGGTGCGTGGCACGAATTGACGCTGGAGAAGATGAAAACCGGCATCGAACAGTACCTGCGAGAGAGCTGCCATATCCGCGTCGAGGATGGAAGTTTCGTAGCGGGTGATATGACGGCAATCGACGCCGACACCATTGTGCAGTATGCGATTTTCGGAGAGGAGAAGTATTGATGACTTTCGAGCTGAAGAAAGGCATGACTGTAACGATGCAGCCGACAGGCAATTCAAACGAGGCTGGGACGGAAAACCTCGGCATGGAGTCGTGGAGAAGCTCGGCAGAAAGTATGCACACGTTGCGCTCGATGGTTATGGGAGAAGCGTATATCGGTTCGACCGGGAGACGCTGGAATGCGTCGAAGAAGCGGAGTACAACGCCGGATACGAGCTGTTCCAGGATGATGCGGCGTATCAGGACGAGATGGACAGGCGCTTCATGATGCAGGAAATCCGCATCCGTGTCCACGAAGGGGCATTGGAGGATCTCGGCCTTGAACAGATGCGGCGAATCTATGAGCTGGTCGCTGGCGAAGCCATAGGAGACAATACAACGGACTGATAGCCACCATTCCTCTACTCGGACACGCCAAAAAGCACAGGTGCCCTCTCTGATACTGGCGCTTGCACAAAATCAACGCATCTGTGGATTTTTTGCGAATTTCCTATTGACTCAGGCGGTAGGTAAAGTACGATAAGATTACGGGAAAATCCAATTACATGACTGCCCGCCATCGGGAAAGGAGAAGTATATGAAAGATTTGAATGAGGTTGTCAGCAAAAAAATCGACGACCTGCATGACGAAATCGGCGACCGACGCAAGAAGCTCGAAGAAACGGTGGTGGAGTTTCACCAGTTCACCAGCCGCTCCGACGCCTATGACATCGTAACGTTCCTGCCGGGGAAGATCCGTGAGATCGAATGGCAGCGCCGGCGCATCGAGGAGCTGGAGGCGCAGGCAAGGATGCTCGTCTGGATGGAGCGGGAGGTGGAGAAATGAAAGGAACGGAAGTCACCTGCCCGTTCTGCGGGGCGAAGAAACTGGTAGGACACCCGTGCCCGGAATGTGGCAAACAGGGAAGCGCGATCCTGAAGGTCGAGGACAATAGCATCTGGCGCATCTGGCATCCGATTTCAGAGCACTGCAACTTCGACGATGCGCTCAAAGCTGCTGGGGAATTGTTCGACGCCGGTATGGAAGAAGACTTCCGCATCGACGACGACCCCGGACCGGATGGCAACTGGCCGGGAACGCTGATTCCAGCCTACAAGCTGGTGAAGGAGAAATGCCCGGAGTGCGGCGGAGCAGTCCGCTCCTTCGATATGATCCGCACGACCGATTATCACGGCATTCCATACCGCCGCGTCTGCATGAAATGCTATGAGCGCATCATGGAGACGAAGGGGTACGACGGCGAGAAATACGACGAGCGAGACGAAAATCTCGACTACGATTACTGAGGAGGACATGATATGGAAAAACAGAAGAAGTTTGGCATACATATCGAGCGCGACATCAAGCTGACGACCGAAGACATCGACGACATCATGGTCGCCGCTTTGGAGGGCGGCATCAACTACTGGTGTTCTGAAGCTGAGGTCGTTGAGGATCGTCGCTGCGCCGACTGGGGACATGAACAGATCGCCCGTGGTGGCGCCCTGATCTTCCACGACATCGAGGACTACGACGAGAAGTGGGAACTGGATCTGGAGAAGTTCCTGAATGGCTTCAAGCTGTGGGTGGAGCAGGGGCTCGACGAATACGGAGCGGTTCAGAAAGACGGCACCGTAGACTGCTGCCAGATCGACGCCGCCTGTGCCGACGAGATCGTTCAGCTTGCGTTGTTCGGTGAAATCACATTCGCATAGGAGGCGAGGGAGAATGCGATACGCAATCGGGCGTCCCATTGAGGGCGTCACGCTGAACGGTAATGAATATGTACTTGACGGGGACGGCAAGCTGATGACATTCGACAGCGAGGCAGACGCGCTCGACTTTCTGAAAGCCTGCGGTTTTACCGACAACGACATCAAGGGACAGGGCGTCGTCATTGAGGAGGTGCAGAGATGATTTCGAAGGAAATGGTGCGTGATGGTATTCACAATGGGAGCATCCACTTTGTCAAGGACCCGAATATGGAGCACGGAACTGTATGCCAGATTGGTGACGACTGGTTCTACTTCGGATGCTTGAAAGCGGAAGAACTTGACCCCGACGAATACGTCGAGTCGATGCCGGAAGACGACGTGGTCGGGCTGGTCTTCAACACGCTCGAAGAGTTCCGTGAAGACGGCGCGTTCGACGACGAGTACGCATACTACGAGGCATATTTGACCGAGCGATGGTCGGCGTCGAATATGGATACCCTGCAAACGAGAGACGCGAAACTGGAACAGCTCTGGGGAGAGTTCGCCGATGTTCCGATGAACCCCGAAACGGAGGAGACGGAAGAACCGTTTCTGCATTTCCCCGTAGGAACGAACCGCGAGGAGATCTGGCACTGGTTCGATGAACGTCACTCGAAGGGCGTTGTGTACCTGCTATACGGAACCGAGCCGAAATACTCGCTCAAGAATATGGCGCCGCTGGTTCGGGCACAGAGCCTCTGCTGCGAGTGCGATGGTGAGACCTGCGTATTCAACCCGAAGGGGATCTGCATGGTTCCGTTCGTCACCGGCAATGCTCCGGGGCTGAGCGAGGATGGATGCAAAGACTACTGCTACAAGGAGGATAGCCATGCTTGAAGACGTTTCTTTCGTTGAGTTCTTCAACGATGCCGGCGGCGCGGAGAATGGCATCAACTTCGTTGCGGCGATTAGGGGTTTGAGCGAAACCGGACTCCGCAACCTCGAATGCTTGGTACACGCAGCGACCGAGACGATGACCGCACACGACTCGATTGAGGAAAAGGTCCGCGAGGTTCTGACTCGTATGGGAGCTGAATATGAAATCATCTATCCCGACCGCTTTATCGCGGTCTGATAAGGAGGGCTTGCGATGGAATCTCAGATGTATGAAGTGACAACCTGCCAGTTGTGCGGGCAGCTTCTGTTCAATGGAGAATGTGAGAATCCGGACTGCCACTACCATTGGCACCCGATGGAGGACGATGATGAATAGCGCGGGCATCATCACCGTCCAAGACCTTGACCACATGGCGAAGCGATACAGGGTGTGCGACTCTGACGGGCGAGAAATCGGAGAGAAAGTCGGCGGGGCCGAGTACAGAAAGCCGGAGTATGACAAATACGGCCGCAGACGCTTCGGCAAATGGGCCAGTTTCGAGAGCAGAAACTACAAGGGCAAGCCGCCTTGGTTTACGGCCGAGGTTCAAGGGCTTGAGGCAAGTTCAGGCGTTCTGAAGATTATCGTCAGGAGGCGAGCGAATGAGCGAGGCTGACTTTTGCGGCATGGATGCCGGCGAATATTACGCCATGAAAGACTTCTGCGACCGCGAGCGGTTCTACCGACGGCAGGAAATGGAGGAACAGATGAAGAACAGAATAACGGTCAGACACGGGATGCTGTCCGACCTCAAAGCATACTTGGAGCAAAGCGGCTGGAAGCTCGAAGAGCCTGTCGGCGAGTACGAGGTTCTGAGAGCTCGAAATCCGAATTACCCGCGCCCACTGCTGGTTCACAACCGCGCCGAGCGAGGCGTCGGATACAGCGTCGACGAGCGTGATCTGAAGGTCTACAAGGGGTGGAAGCGCAACCGCAAGAAACGGGGACTTGATCCAGACTGGCCGACTGAGCAAGAGCGAGACGCATACTGGAGAGGAGCAGACGCATGAGCGAAATTGTGAGCGTACAGATCGGGCAGTCTCTGCCGCCGGAGCGATGGGAACTGGCGGGTCAGCGGTTGGCGCCGCTGTTTGCCAAGCTGCCGGAGGCATTCCCTGAAGATAAGGACAAGGCTAACGCTCTCCGCGAGGATTTACAGCTTGCGCTGATTGCTGTTGGGTATGTAGCGACCTGCGCGTCCGAGAATTGCCGCTTCATCAATGTGGATGGGCTTCCACGCAAAGGAGAATAGCAAGAATAGCTCGGAAACCGCCATAAATGAGCAGGACGCGCTACATAGTTACCAACTGGTATCATTCACCCCTGAATCGGCAAGGGGCGCACACAGGCTCTCACGAGCTTCTACGAGGAGGATTAGAAATGGGATACGGAATTAAACGCGGAGACATCTTTTATATCAGCAGGACGCCCGTAATCGGACATGAGCAGTTCTCCGGCAGACCGGCCATCGTTGTTTCCTGCAACGCCAACAATAAGCACTGCGAGACAGTGGAAATCGTCTATCTTACGACGCAACCGAAGGCTGACCTGCCGACACACGTCATGATCCGCAGCGCAAAGTTCCAGAGCACCGCACTGTGCGAGCAGGTAACGACCGTGAGCACATCACGGCTCGGCGATTACTGCGGCTCCTGTACGCGAGAGGAGATGGAAGAGGTCAATGCCGCCATTATGGTGTCGCTCGGTCTATGCTTTGGCCTTGCCGAGCAAGAAGAACCATGTGAGGAAGAAGCGCCCGAACCTTCGATGGCGTGCGTCAAGAATGAAAGCGGAACCATCGCAAGATTGGAGGCCGAGAGAGATACCTACCGAACCATGTACGAGTCGCTACTGTCTAAGGTGATCCGCACTGCGTAAGACGTGGATTGCAGCAGAAACCTTGCGGCAGAATCAACAGGGAGGAAGAATTTGCTGAAAAATATTGATTTTATCGCCACCTCGTTGTATGATGAACGCGAAAGTGCATCGAATGGAGGTGTAGCTATGACGGCACAAGAAGCACTTACGGCGGCATTGGTGGCGACAGGACACACGCAGGCTGAGGGAGCGAAGGCTATCGGATGGCAGGCGCAGCGCCTGAACCAACGACTGATCCGTGGCTCTCTGAAGGTAGAGGAGTTGTTCCAGATTCTCGACGCTATCGGCGTTGACTTTCACATGACGGTACGGGAAACCGGTAAGCCGGTCAGAATCCACACCCCCGGATACGGACGCAGAATCCGGGCTATGTCTGATCGCGTGATGTACGACACCTCAACTTCTGACGCCCTCTCCAACAGCTTCTACGAAGATGGAGAGCACGAGTTCGACGCCGACGGCAGGGCGTCCGAACTGTATATCGACCGAGAGGGCCGGTATTTCCTTGCCAAGTATTCCAACGTCGAGGGAGAAAAGGACAAGGTACAGGCGATCAGTGGAGACCTCGCAGCGGCGTTCATTGAAAAGTATGGAACGCAGCTCGACAAGAGACCGAAAGCCGAATAAGACGGCCAATTCAGAAAGAAGCAGGACGGTATATCCGTCCTGCTTCTTTTTTGCTGTTTGTCAACGCATACGGAGATTTCAAGAAAAATATTTGAAAAAATCTGCAAAAATCATTGACTTCTACGCTCGGTCAAGTATAGTTAAGTTACGATAAATAACACCAATCGGTAACTCGCAGATGACCGGCTGGTAGCCGGAGCAACAGTTCCGGAAAGCCAGCGGTCGGAAGCGAGACCGGCAGTAAAGAAGGAGCTTAGAAGATGCTTTACAACGAATTTCTGGAAGGCACAGGTGCCATCGACACCCCGGCGAACTACGCGGAATACAAGCGCGTGGAAGAAATCTACATGGCAGCCGATTCGATGACGAAGGCAGACGCTTACAGAATGGCTGTGGTCGTCACCGAGAAGGACTACAAGAAGCAGCAGAAAGCGGAGATCGCGTGGGTGAAGCAGAACATCATCCCGGCAGCGGCTTTCGTCCGTGGCATGAGCGACAAGGCCAGCGGGTTCCGCGACAGCAAGTATTGGACCTCGGATCTCGGCAACTTCTTCGAGCTTCGCTTGGAGCGCGACATCAACTGCGGTTCCGTTCGCCTGTATAGCTTCTGGTGCAACGACAAGAAGATCGACGTCAGCTCGACTGGCAGAACCCTCGTCGAATCCGCCGAGATCCAGAGTTACAGAGCTGGATGGCAGGGGAAGACCCGCGAGGAGCTGGAAGAACTGTTCGGCTACATCGCCTGAAAGGAGAACCGCATGGAGATTATAGTTGTTCTGGAAGGAGTCTGCGGCGAGATCCGCAGGCTCAAAGCAAAGCCTGAAACGACCCTCGACGATGCGATGGGCTTCGCTGAGGAGTCGGTCTACAACGGAATGTACGCAAGAGCCACCGTCGAGGTAGACGGCGAAAGCTACTGCGAGTACGAAATGTAAGGAGGAGATGAAATGGCAATCTACACGAACGTGTACGGGGATGGCCACACCCCCGACTACGAGGGCTGCGTTCTTGACTGGTACGAGCACAACGGCTACGACGATTCCGACTGGTACGCGATCTGCTGGAACGAAGAGAAGCAGACCATTGACAAGGTCCTGTTCAACACCACCCGTTGCGCCTGCGGCGGCCGTGCTGAGATCGACGCAACGCCGGAGGTTCTTCGCAAGGTGTATCGCTACTGGAAGAACATCGGTCGCGCCATGTTCGACAACAGAACGAACCCCGAACAGGCGAAGAAGCCGCACGTCGGAGACACGGTTCGCATCGTCGGAGGCCGCAAGTTCAAGAAGGGGACGGAGTGCAAGGTGTTCTGGGCGGGCAGTTGCCGCAACCCGTACTCCGGCTGCACCGAAGATAGGCTGGGCGTAGAAGTTGACGGCAACCGTCAGTTCATCAATGAGGAGCAGGCGGAGCTGGTTGACTGGCAGGCTCGGCTGATGACCGGTAAGGAGAGAAAGCACCGCATCCAGAACTTCGCAGCGAACTCGATGCCGGCGCACTATCGCCCCTGCTTCAGCAAGAGCGAGTGGGAATTGGAACGCAACGTTGAGAAAGAACTGAGCTGGAAATGGCTCGCTGGTCGATAAGGAGGAACACACAATGGAAAGAACGATTTTGGCATACCTGACCGTAGACGAAGACCGAGCGTTCGAGGAGGCGGACGGCCCGATCTCGTATCTGGAGCGCGAGGCTGGTTGGATGGAGCAGAGCGGAATCCACTTGGATGATGCTGCCATCGTTGATGACGACGCGGAAGATCCGAAGGAACGGTATCTGGTGTACCTCGCTCGATTCGCATTCGAGCACCTCTCGGATGGCAATGTCAACCCGCTGAGTTACGAGGAATGGAGAAACCGGTGATGGTAGATTACAGTCGCTACAAGTTGGAGACCCTCCAGAAGATGCGCGAACGGGCACAAGAAAAATACGAGCAGGAGGTAATGAAGCCAGCAGGAAACTGGGGAGACGGTATGAGACTTGCAAAGCTGCCGAGTATCGCCGGCTATGAGAGAGCAAAGGAACGGCTGGACGCAATCAATGAAGAAATCCGAAGGAGGAAGCAGAATGAACTGCAATAAATGCCGCCATTTCTACCGCAAGATGACGAACAGCATCGGGTACAACCCCGTTCCGTTCTGTCACCTGCGCGACGACACCGGACGCCAGCCTGACGCGCTGGGGCGAAGCTGTTTCGAGCCGTGCGAAACGACGAGGCAGTTCCAGAAGCGAGTCTTCGGGAAGCCTGTTCTTCAGTACGACGAGACGTTCCGATACCAGCTTCTCGACCGCTTGATGATGGACTGCAAGTATTTCCTCGGCTACGGGAACCGATACGAGAAGTACCTGTGGGCGGGGAATGTGAAAGACCACATTCTCGCAATGATGGTGCTGTGGCGCAGTTTCCCGGTTGACAAACAGCCCAAATGGCTGACGTGGGAGCAGATTTGCGAGTACAAAACGCTGATGGAGGGGGATTCAGAATGAAGACGGGATGGTGGAAGGTGCATTTTGACGTCACACTCGACGGCGTAGGCATCGACTTCGATGAACTACCGGCGTCGGAGAAGCGGCGTATCCAGAGGCTGCTGGCGTTCGGAACAGTAGCTGGCGAAGTGACTGTTCCGACCACTGGCGAAGACGGCCCGTGGATTGGAGACATCGTTCGCCTGAATTTCGGCGGCCGGATGGGGAAAATCGTCGACGCGACGTGCGGTTCAGACGGTAGGGCGCTGTACGAAATCGTCGGAAGTGACGGATACCGAGACTGGTATCACCAAGAACAGTTCGTAAAATTGCCTTAGTAAAAAATCAACGCCACCGTTGATATTTTGCGAATTTCCTATTGACCACGGAGGTAGGTGTTGTACGATAAGATTGTGGGAAATCAATCCCACAAAAGGCATCGGACGGGAGGTGCAAACGAAATGGAGCTTGATAACATGACCCAAGCTGAACTCATTGTCTGGTTGGAAACCCTCGCAGAATTGGTCGAAACAAAAGCGGAGAGCGGCGCTGATGCAGCGGAAATCATCCGCAGCAAAATCGCCGCCCTGAAAGCAAAATAAAATCGGGCTACCCCGACTGACTCACAACAGAAAAGGTAGCCCGATACCCAAAAGGGGCGAGACGAACCCGTCTTCGTCTTGCCCCCTAATGGTAGCACAAAGACGGGAAGAAAACAAGAGGAGGTAATGCCAATGCTGTATGTAACAGTAGAAGACGTACAGTACGCGCAGCAGCAGAAGACGATTGACGACATCGCCAGAGAACTCGGTGTAGTTGCATATCGCCCGGACTATCATGGGAAAGACAGGGACAAGAATACGGTTCTGCTCTACTTGAAGCAGGACGCGGAACACAACCGAAAGGTTGACTGCCAGCCGGTTCACTACTCTCGTTCCGAGGCGCGAGATCTGAAGATGGATGTCAACGGGGATTGCGTCTATCGAGACCACTTCTGGTCGTTCGAGAATAGCGACTCCAACGGTATGCTTGACATGAGATTCGCCAACTACGGGAAGATAGACCTGCGAGGCATCCGCTGGAAAACGGTGCTGGAAGGCCATATCCGATACGCGCTTGCTCGAAAGCTCCAGTTTGAATATGTCCGAGGATCGGGCGGATACTGGGCTCTGCGGGAAGCAGACGGTGTTTACAACGACTTGAACCGCGAGCAGTTGCGGGCGTTGAAGATGATGTATGGGCGGCTGTTCCTTGGAAACATCAACTTCCACGGCGACCAGCGCAAGAAAATTGTAGCTGGCAAGGAAGACGTTTACGAGGAACTGCTCGATCAGATGGTCTACAACTTCGGATGCGACTTCGCCATACCGGTTCCCGACAAGGGATTGGAGGAGCTGATCCGAGCGTGGAACGGAGACGAGCGGCTTCCAAAGAAGCTCGTAGACGTCGAGGCAATGACCGGCCGCGTGGAGCAGCTCGGTGGAATCAATTTGATCTGGTATTGAGGAGGGACTGAGTTATGGCGAACAAGCCGGTGCTTGGCATCATTGATTGTCCGCATTGCAGGAGAACGAACATGGTAGGATGGAACGGGAACTACAAGGTTCCGTGTTTCTACTGCAAGACGAAGTTCGTGGTGAAGCGGACGCGGATGCGCCGCACGACACCGCTGGCAGCCAACGAAGGCGTACAGGAGGTGAATACTCATGATAGATGACATTGTGGTTGAAGCAATGGACGCACTGATCGAAATGTGCAGCAACCGCCAGCAGGAACTCGGTATGTGCAGTATCAGGGAGATGCTGTGCGATCTTGACGTCGACGAGTTCCCCGGCATGAGCGAAGATGAAAAAGAAGAGTGGCTGGAGCAGTTTCTCTCCTGCCCGAAGAAGGGAGATAAGAAATGAACGCATACGCAGAAATGAAGAAACGCCATCAGGAGGAAGTCAACGCACTTCCAATGTACTGGGCGTTCACGGAGGAACGCTTCGACGAGATTCTGAAGGAGTTGAGGCTGACAAAGAACGACACCGACAAGCTGCGCCGCGCACCCGGCGGTGGTTTCTGCCTTGCCAGCGACGCGAAGATGATCGCGGACACGTTGATCCGGCATCGCAAGGAACTGGAAGCCGCCATCGAAGCCGATGCAACGGGCGATGACTTCATCAAGGATATGTTCATGTATGAACTTCGCAACCACGAGTACACCTACACCTGCGAGGTCGAGGAAACTGTGGAAGCCTGCGGCTTTACGATGGAGCAGGTCGAAAATGACGAGAGGCTCCTGCGCGGCCTTGAAGCTGCCGCAAAGAAGCTCCGCGAAGCGGCGGGCTTTTCGTTTTAAGGAGGCTGCTATGAAAGTTGAAATCAGAGCTATTACCAAGAAAGAAGCTGAACCGTATGGAGACAACGCGGACATCGTCCTGACCGGGCGAAAGGCGGTTGTGTTCACGGATGACGCGGGCAATACCGGTACGCTCTACATGAAAGAGGAGGACATTGAGTTGCTCGGCAAGTCGTACATCTCGGAGAACTCTACGATGGAGCACAGCGAGGTCCGCGGCGAGTGGTTCCCGAAAGTGTCTTGGAACGCATATAAGAATGACCTGAAAAGAAATCCGCCAAAGATGGTTGACGTCGAGTTTGTCTGCGACATGGAGGGCGAATGCACAGAAATCTGGCGCAGGCTCGATACTGGAGGCTACCTTATGCGGCAGCTTTGCAGAGAACCGTTCGCCCGCTGGCTGACCTGCCGGAAGTTGCAAGGAGGATGGCTGGACGGAAACTGTATCCGCCCGAACGTCACGTTCCGGCACGGGACGCAGACAGAAACGGTATTCTACGATGACTGGAACGGAACCGCTGCATACAGCAGCACATTCAACCCGAACTTCAGAAAAGGATAAGGAGGAACGAACATGATTTTGATGGACAAGACGAAGGAGACGGTGACCTTCGAGTTTGAGGGCACGGTGTACCAAATGACCCGCGAGGAGATCGAGGCGGCTTACCGATACCGCGAGCGGGAGTACCGCCAGAGCGATGCGGAGGTGGCTATCGAATACTTCACCTTCGGCTCCGAAGGCCCCGAGAGCATGACCGACGCGGAATACAAGCAGGCGGTCGACAGCTTCGAGGAGCAGTACGGCGTGAAGTACAACGACCTGATGAAGCGAGCTCCGGAGATTGTTGATCTGTTCTTCCAGAAGCAGGACTGCAATATCGCCGAGAACCAGACTTGGGAGGACACCATTGTCGATGTCGTCCAGCGAATGAAAATGCAGTAAATCAACACCAGCGGCTATGTCAAGAAAATTATTTGCGAAAATCTGCACTTTCTATTGACTTAGGCGGTTGGTAATGTAAGATAAGCATATAGAGCAATTACCAATCGGTAATGCTTGAATGTTACATCGGAAAGGAGAACGATTGCATGGAACCGAAGTGGAAGCTCGGAGAGGACCTGAGCACGGAAGATAACCTGTTCGACGGCGTCACCTTCGACGACCTGATTTTGGCTGTTCACTGCAACTGCAAGCAGATTACACCGGCCGCAGTTACGGCGGCTGCGAAAGAAATCATCGAAGGACGCATGACCGACTTTGTGTATCTGCTGGACAACAACATGGACGCAATCATGGAGGCAGCGATGAAAGGGAGAGCACAGTATGAGTAGCGCAGTATGCTTCCCGTGCGAGCAGCTCTCGTTGTTCGACACTGCAAGCGGGGCGGCGGCAGTGAACCTGTTCGACGGCAGAGAGTATGGGGTGACAGAGCCGACCGACTTGATGAAGCGGTTGGTGCCTCGTGCGGCATACGCTGTCGTGGTAGGAGACCACCCGCAGGCGCTGGTTCCAACAAGGCTAAAGCCGAGCCAGATCCCGGAGGGGCATGAGTTCTACCACTACATGATTGCCGGAAATGTGTACGCTGGTACGTTTGTGGGAGGCTGACGGTGAAGTTCTGGACGTTTCAACGCAAAAACATTGTAGATAAGCTCGCGGCTGGTTTGACAATTCGGCCATGCTGGACCGATGGCGCTGTGACCATAACGGGATGTAGTTTGGACGCATACCGCTATCTTTTGAATCTGTTCAACGAGGACGGCAACAGGAAAGCATCGGGATTGATATTCGGATATGCAGACTATGAATCCTCGGAACAGCTTTACAAAGCTATTGATAACGCCGGATGGCCGAGCGGCGCATCATTCCGTGGAGAGACGCACGCTCTGATCGAGTGCAACATACCAGACCAGCAGCCCAAAATTACGATAGACTTCTACCGCTTCAGCGATTTGCTTTTTGCATTCGCTGAAGGCGACCTCGGAGATTTGACATTGGAGCAGGCAAAGCGGGATCTGAAGAAACCCAACGGGAAACAGATGGAGCTACCTGTGACGCATATAGAGTGCCTGCGACCTGAATGGGTGAAAAGCATACACAAGCCGAAAGGAGAAGACGATGTACCTGATGAACAATGACCAATATGAATGTGACATCTGTGGTTTCAGGGAGAAATGGGATGCTCACGATGACCGACGCGGCGATCTTTGGGAATGCGAACGATGCGGAAAACATTTCTGCACGAACTGTTTCAAGAAAGCCTGCGGCGAAGAGGATTTCAGGAAGATGTTGTCTGAGACGGACAACGTATTTTGCCCAGAATGCTGGAACAGTCAGACAAACCAGAAGGAGTTCCGCATCAATATCCGCGAGGAACTTGAAACGCAGGTGACGGTGGAGGCGGAAAACAAGGAAGATGCGCTGAGAGAAGTGGAGAAGCGTTGGAAGAACGGGGAGTACATCCTCGACGCCGACAATTTTCAGGGAGTTGATTTCTGGGAGGATGCAACAGGCAACGAGTTCGGGGAGCTGCGCCGAGCGTGGTTAGATGGCCGGGTCGTGATTCTACCCGCCAAGACGGTGTACGAACTGACTTGGGATGCCGGTCCTGACTGCGACCTGATCTGCCCTGTCTCTGTTGACGGAGAGGGCTGTTGCAGTTTCTGCGACAAGGGCGAGCTGTGCGTTTATGAGCGAAAGTGCCGGCAGGAGCATATCGAGCAGCTTGGCAAAACGGTGTTCCTGACGAGGGAGGAAGCCGAGAGAGCGAAAACGGAGGAGGAATGACCGTGAAAGCTGTGATGATCTCGATTCGGCCGAAATGGTGCGAAAAGATTCTGAACGTGGAGAAAAGGGTTGAACTCCGCAGAACCAGACCGAAGCTGGAACCGCCGTTCAAATGCTACATTTACTGTACGAAGGGCAAGAGACCGCATGAAGACTTCATTGAGACCGAATGGCCGAAGCCGCAGTTTTATGGAGGCGGAAAAGTGGTCGGCGAGTTTGTATGCCACCGCATTGATGCGCTCGCCAGAGTCGGGTACGCCGGCAGCGGTGAACTGCCACGATACAACATTGTGAACGCCGATGCCCACGTCAGGCCGGCGAAAGAACTTTTTCTGATGGCCTGCCTGACAGAGTCCGAAGCCGAGGATTACCTCAAAGGCCGGTATGGGTTTGGCTGGCACATCTCGGAACCGAAAATCTATGATAAGCCGAAAGAGCTGAGCGAGTTCTGGCTCCCACCGGAGTTGTACTGTGAAAAGGAACGATGCGGAAGCTGCCCGTGCGATCAGGTGGCAGATGTGAACGGAGAATACAGCTTCGACTGCGAATGGAAGCGCCCGTTGACGCGACCGCCGCAGAGCTGGTGCTATGTGGCAGAGGAGGCGTGATATGGAGAAACGACAGTGCTGCCGCTGCGTTCATGGCATTGAGGCAGATTTCAACTCCATCAACGAGCTGATTATCTACTGCGAACTGACGGGGGAGTGGATGAATGTGAACCTCGGAAATTGCCTTGGCAACTGTGAAAGTGAGGAGGACAAGCCGTGGAACGCCTGACGAAATACAGCAATGAAACCACGCACGAAAATGGAGTTTGCTGCACACATTTTGGCAGCCCTGAATGTTGCGAAGTCGGTGGAAACTGTGCCTTGAATTGCAAATGGGAAGAAGCTGCGTGGGAGCGCCTCGCCCGCTACGAAGACACAAGGCTGTCTCCGGCGGAGGTACACAGTATGTACGGCGAGTGGAACGCTATGATGTCTGTACTGAACAGCATTGGAAGCTACGACAGACTGCGCGAGCTGGCTGAGGCCGACAGTAACGGGCGCGTAGTGATTCCGCCGTGCGAGATCGGCGATAAATTATACCGCGTGTTTGCCGGAGAAATCTTCGAGCACCGAGTCGGGAGCATGAAATACTTCGCAATACAGGGAAAGTGGGACATTGAAACGCACCCGTTCTGCCCATGCGTGGAAAGTTCCATAGGTAAAACGATTTTCTTAACCCGCGAGGAAGCTGAACGGGCGCTGATGGAGCGGTGAGATGAAAGTACCGAAATACATCCGAAAGAAAATGCACCAGATTGCACTCTACGCGGGTTTGGCGGCCAAACTCGACCGCGAGGTGGGGCTATGGTTGGAACGGCACGGTGTAGACGTGGAAATGCTGAGCGACGGAAGCGGGTACGGCTATGAAGAACTCAGCTATGGTAACGATACAACAGACGGGTTGTGCGAACCGATAGAGCAGATGGAGGTGCCACAATAGAAATGCAAGTGAATCCATGCCCGTTCTGCGGAGGCGAAGCAGAACTCATGGGAGGCAAGGTCTACACGATTCCGGAGATAGACAGGAATGGCGCCTATGTAGGTGCTGACATTGAAGTTGAACCTTCATGGGTCGAATGCCAGAGCTGCCACGCAATGGGGCAGGTTTTTGATGAAAGCGACGAAGATCCCGAAAACGCAGTTGCAGCGTGGAATGCGGCGGGTGGCAAAGCTCACCCCGTCCGGCACGGCAGATGGTTGGATGGATGCTGCACTGTCTGCGGCTGGGAGTTCCCTGACTGCTGCTCTTATGATGGATACGCAGAAGAACCGTGGACGCCGACACCGTTCTGCCCGATGTGCGGAGCGGAAATGCAGGAGGTGCAGCCATGACTGACATTTTTGATAAAGCGACCGATTTGGCCGCACGTCTGAGAAAACTCGCGGATTCAGAAGGCTGCGAGGAAGTCAGAAAACTGATACGAGCCGCAAAAGAGGCCGCGGATATGCTGGAGAATCAGGCGTACATCATCCTCGGCGTCATGCACAGCGTTGACAAATGGCTGGACGGCAAGGAACTGGAGCAGGACGAAGTCAACCGAGCGGCGACCATGCGAGAGAAAACGCTCCGCATCATTGAGAGCAGACCTGAGCGGATTCACGCGCACCTTGTCATCGACTGGCTGGGCGACACACGCTGCTCCAACTGCCGGGAAGATGTAAACTGCACCGAGCCGTTCTGCCAGCATTGCGGCGCACGGCTCGATGAACCGGAAGTAAAGGAGTATTGACTGAATGGTAGACTTGACTACGCTCGAACAGTACAGAGACCGCGACTTCGAGAGAAGGTACTACGGCTGCAACGGCGATAGCGGAAACGGCGTGTTCCGAGTTCTGGTGAACCAGCGCTCATTCCATTGCATCGTCAGCAACGGAGGCGGATGGGATCACGTCAGCGTGTCACCGTGCAATAAGAAGCGGACGACCTGCCCGACGTGGGAGGAAATGTGTGCGATCAAGAATATGTTCTTCTTGCCGGAGGAGTGCGTGATCGAGTATCATCCGCCGCGAAGCGACTATGTGAACAACTGCGAAACCTGCCTGCACCTGTGGCGGCCATCGGATGGGAAGATTCCGATGCCGCCAACCGAATTTGTTTGAAAGGGAGACGAAGAATGACATTTGAAAGACTGACGATACGCAATAGCGATGGCACAGTGTCGCAACCAACCGGAACCACCGTCGAGTCGGTGTTCTATCGACTGGCAGAGTATGAAGACACCGACCTGCGTCCCGAAGACATCGTAGAGTACAAGAAATTTGAGGATTGGCTTGTACAGAACAATACTACCTTTGCCCATGTGATCGAGCTGCTGCAAGCCGAAAAGGACGGATTGGTGACGGTTCAGAAACGGTTCACCGAAGGGTGCTGCGGCGGATGCCACCACTTTCTGCGAGAGAAGGGGAAACGCTCCGGAGTCTGCGAAGTCAGGAAGTACAAGCATTATCCGAGAGCGGGACAGCCTCTTTACTGCTGCCAGTCCAAGCCAGCTTGCCTCGATTTCGAGGATCTCGACGGGAGACCGGCTCGGTACATGGAGGGCTCGAAATGATGCCTGCACCACAAAACGGAGGAACTGACAATGGCAAGAGGACGCCAGCAAAAATGGATATGCCTCGACTGTGGGGCGTCGTTCTCGGTTCAGGGCGTTACGCCGAAGATGTGCTGCTCCTGCGGTTCTGAGCGAATCGGCAGAGCACCGAGTCCCGAACTGGCCGAGAACTTCGCTGCGAAGCGGGACGAGCTGAAGAAGCTGTGCGCCGACCTGAACCCGGCGTATCTGTACTTCTCGGACCTGAAAGCACAGTACGACGAACTGATGGCGTACTGGAAGCAGCAGCACAGGCGAGGATACATCACAGATGAAGAATACACTGAGCTGAAGGCTCTGTACGAGGGGAAATGACCCGAATACAGCGATTCCAGCGGCATCCAGCAATACTTTCATCATTTGAACACGCTCCAGCGGTTTTAGGAGCCTTTTTTGATAGCTTGATGTGACCGATTGGTAGTTAGATTGCGGCACACCGGAAAGGAGAAACGATGCACCACTACACCGTATATCGAGCAAAGGATGACCAGCTCGTAGCGTTCGGGATTGCGAGGGAGTGTGCGAAAGCACTGAAGTTGTCGAGTACCGCATCGTTCTATTGCCTTGTCTGCAATGTAATGAAAGGCAAGAACCGAAAGTACGAGATCCTCGTTGAAACCGAAACACCGGAGGACATCAAGCGTAGAGAAGCTGAGTCGCTGGAGCGACTGAAACGGAGGATAGAACGATATGAGAGAGACTGAAAAACCGACCGACTTCCACATCGACGTGAAGCCGGTCTCGATCACGTTCGCTTGCCCTCACTGTGGTCAGACAGTCGTGGTTCCGTGGAGAGAACTCGACGTGCCGGAGTGCTGGGGAGACGATTGGGGTTACGTCGAATGCCCTGACTGCGAGAAGGAGGTGAAACTGGGTGAGTACGAATACGACTGAGCGAGCCAATCTGTCTTTGGGAGATATGGTTGTGTGCAGCGCCTACATCAGACCGAGCGGCAACCACTTCGAGATCGACAACGAAGACACGGGAACGGCACTGCTGTGGGAGAGGGACGCAACGGAGGGCCGAGAGATTGAAGATTACGAGTCCTGCGATAAGTTCGTGACGAAAACGGCTTTGTTCACCGGAGTCTTCGTCGGCGTAACATGGCTCTGCACGGAATTGTTCTGCGAATGGAACGAACCTCCGTACGGAAGAAGCGGCTTCCGATGCAGTTCGATCAATCCGAAACCGTTCGCCATCGTCTACTACGCCGAGAACAAGAAGCGGCTGGTCCCGATGGAAAACATCAAGAAGGTGGAGCTGTGAACTACTACGAGATCTACGACCGATACAGCGACGAGCTTCTTGCCAGAGGAACTGCGCGAGAGTGCCGCGACCAGCTCGGATGTGCCAGCATGGACAGTTTCTACGCGCTGGCGAATCGGTCGAAGCGTGGCATCAACAAGAACTACCGTGTTGTCATCCTGAAAGGCGGGGAAACCGACTACCCTGTTTTGGGAGCAGACGGTCCCGACCGGCAGATACGAGAGAAAACGAAGAAGGAGCTGCAAGATGGATAATAAGAAACTCGCAACCACGCTGGAGGCCGATTTGAATAATGCGGTCTTCGCACTTGGCAGGCTGACGGGAACTGCAATCGAAGCGATCAGCCGGCTCAAAGTCGCAAGCGGAACCGATGAAACCGTCGAAAAGGAGCCGGAGCGAACCCTGCAAAAAGCTATCGCCGTCGACTTCGACGGATGCTTGTGCGCGAACGCATACCCGGAAATCGGTGCCCCGCACTGGAACATCATCGCCGCAGCGGCGGCGGCACAAAGCGGCGGCGCTGGCATCATCCTGTGGACTTGCCGAGAAGGAAAACTGCTGCAAGACGCACTCGAAGCCTGCGAAAGGTGGGGGGCTTCACTTTGATGCAGTGAATGGCAGCCTGCCGTCATGGAAAGAAGCGTTCGGCAACGACAGCCGCAAGGTTGGAGCTGATGAATACTGGGATGACAAAGCGTACCGCGTGGAGAACGATACTTTCTGGAAAGGAGGGCGGGGGTGATGGCGTACAACGTAGATTGCGTGTGCGACTGCTGCGGAGACGCCCACCTGTGTTGGCTGAACATGACCGTATCCTACACGAGCGCCGTATCCATCGCCCGAAGCAGCGGCTGGAAAGTGACCAAGAATGGGTGGATTTGCCCGGACTGCGTCCGGAGAATACAGGAGGAAAAGAAATGCAGAAAATCGTAATCGTACATCATCTGAAAGACGCGCAGCACTACCTTTTCAGCGTACCCGATGACCAGAACTTAAACAAGGGTGATCTGGTGCTGGTGCGTAACAGCCGCGGAGAAGTGCCGGCTGTGTGCGTATGCAGTAGCTTCTCTGTGCCAGAGAATGTACTGAGTGCGCTTCAGCAGAGGTACGGAGGGAAAAGCCTGAAGCCCGTCATCGGTATTGCGAGAATGACCCGCTTCGATGATGAAAAGCGCGAAACCCAGCGAAAGAAGAATGACGAAGTACGGCTGACCGAAGATTTCTGCGTTGGCGGGCAGCACTGTTGGCAGGTTAAGGGCGCTGGAAATGAACTCTGCAAAGATGTGTGTCCGTCTATGGGGGATGCCGGGTGCAACGGGTGCCCAATCGCTGAAGCCATCGACAAGCTGGCTGCCTACGAAAACACGGGCGTTTCGCCGCAGGAACTTCAGGAGGTCGTGGATCTATTCTCCGAGTTCGTCGAGCCGTTTGTGCCGGCGGAACTCCAGAATTGGATGGAACGCTGCATCTGGCACGTCCAGAAGTGCAACGACCAGCACCAAGAGATCGAACGGCTGAGAAAAGAACTGGAAATTGCCAACGGAACCGTCGTTCCTACGGCTGAGTAAGGAGGAAGAGATGCAACACTATACACCTATCGTTACCGATGACCCGCAGGACAATGTGGAGGCGGCATTGAACTTGGTGTTCGTCAAGAACAGGGAGGTCTATGTCCGCGGCTACGGGCCGGCACCTGATTTTGCAGATGCTCGCCTGTATGGCATGGCGAGAGACCTGCTGCGGAAGTACAGCCCTGAAACGTTGGAAAACGCTGATCTGAGCGACGATGACGAACTGTCGTGCGCGATTGCTGAGATGCTGTTCGATGGAACCGACACAATAGAGGGCGTGATTGCCCTGCTTTACACGATGGCTTGGGCGTTCGCTGAGAACCGCGAGCGTTTGAAGATGTACGAGGAGACACGCCTATCCCCGATGGATCTGAAAGACCGGATGATTGCTCCGTTCCAGAACGATATGTTCGCTATGGTGTGGGGCGCGTTCAAGAAACTGTACCCCGACAAGGACTGCGAGATTTACTGGGAGCCGCAGATCCGCGACGAAGAGGACGGCAAGCCTGTGTACGGCCTGACCGACTTCGCCGATGATGGCTCCGTTGCTGTCTTCGTCAAGCCGAGTCTTGAGGTTGCTGACGCGGTCGAGGTCCTCGCGCACGAACTCGCTCATGTGGCGGTCGGCGTTGAGCACGACCACGACGAGGTCTGGCAGGAGGCGTTCGACAAGATTTTCGAGGAGTACAACCGAATCGGAAGCCAAATGTTCCCCGACGGGGCAGAGTGCGCTATGGACGACACCGATGGAGAATGAGTCTGAGTTTTACTGGCCGGGTGTCGGAACACTGAAGATCACGGGAAGGGGTATAGGCTTTGCATCACTACGGTATATGCCAGACCTGAGCGTCATCGCCAGTGAACTCGCCAAACACCGCACAACGCCCTCACAGGAGCCACATAGAGACGGTGAACAAAGTACCCACCCGAAACCGCAAACACCCGCCACGAGGCGGCAAATCAATTCTACGGCAGCTCCAGCTTTACAATTCCAAAAAGAAGCGGTACAATCACAAAGGGCGGTTCCTCGTTCTGGGGAGCCGCCTTTCAGCGATGGAGGAAAGACTATGAACAACGAATATAGCCGATATGCCAAGAAATACAATCAGCGCCTGCGGAACGGAGACCTCAGATCGGCACTTGACGCTCTGCGCGAAATGGCAGACATCAGACGCTGTGAGGGATGCGACGCAGACGAAATGAAGCTGCTGATGTTGGCGTTCTACATAAGCACGAGCGGATGCGCTGGAGAACCGAGGATTGAGGCGTGGATCGCCACCGCCGCGCAGGACAACGCATCACGCAACCGTGAACATCTCTGGGATGTTATATCCGGACAGGCTTACCTTGACACCGTCAGGAATGACACCACTCCGTCGCACATCATGTCGGTGCAGGATAGTCGATACCTGTTCGAACTGGTGGCCGCAGGACTTGTAGATGCTGCCAATCAGGCGATACGCCGCTTTGCTGTTTCAGCTCAACGGTGATAGAATGTGGGGGCGGAAAACAAAGAGGCGAGATTGCCCCGGACGCACACACAGGTGCCGTTACGGCTCCCCGACCATGAGCGTAGAAGAAGTATTGCCTCTTGAAGTGCTTTGACCCTGTGATGGGCGCCAATCCATCACGAAGGAGACAAACAGCATGAACAGAAATCTGACTGAGGCGATCTTGAGCACCGAGAAGGTGAAGGCTATCCTGTATTCCGTCGAGAACAGCTATCTCGACATTGAAGTCGAACCGCAAGAACGCGAACGAGCCGATATGGCGG